>Ga0111201_1044_pt1 | contig 16254 bp, 11 predicted proteins | sample DeeMarSWOR324_28_FD_80375 | JGI IMG/M metagenome (GOLD analysis project Ga0111201, IMG submission 80375) | candidate division Zixibacteria bacterium SM23_73_2 | reverse complement strand
ACGGGCTATGGTGAAAAAGGCAAGAAAGCTTTTAGGGAAGAATAAAAGATCACTACTGTACAAGATGGTGAATGGTGATATATATAAAATCTCGACCAAACGCATTTTTGACTCGTGGAAAAAGAAAGATAAGTTATGCACCGATATAGTCAACGACACCTGCGTTTATCTGGGAACTGCGATAAGCTCGGCGGTCAATCTTTTAAATCCCGAGGTGGTGGTGATAGGTGGTGGGGTAGCGGATGCGGGAATGAAATTCGTAAGGAAAATCGAAAGGGAGACCAAGAGGAGGGCAAATCCAGTTGCCTCAAAAAACCTGAAGATGGTTAAAGCTAAGCTGGGGAATGATGCAGGATTTATAGGCGCTGCTCTGCTGGTGCGTCTTTGTTTGTGAGCAGAAGTTTCCGGATAGATCTGTTGCATCTTATGATGAGCAGATTTCAAATATTTAACATTAAAATAATAAATTTTGGGGAAAAATAGCGGTCTTTTTATATCACTTCCAATGTAAAGAATGACCAGATGAATTCAGCTTCCTCTGAAGATATATATTCCCGGGAACAGGGATAATGCTGGAAGTGGCTGGTGGTCTCCTGACAACCAAAAGAAACCTGGGAAGGGTATTTAAAGTGGCAGTTTTTAACACGATATTCATCTTAAGGGAGAGTTTCTATTTTAAGTTTTTCCCAACAAAAAATTTCTGGAATGGAGTTAGACAAGATCGCTTTTACCCATGGGTTTCATGACGTATATTTGATAACAGGACTTTGTGCATTTTGGTTTGCGTTCTTTCTTTTATAGGTAAGGAGGTTTAAGGCAGGATTTAAACATGACCACCCAGAAGAAGTTATACCGGAAGAGATTCAAGATAGTTTTAGTTCCTTTGGGCGAGATGGACTATGGATTGGTAAACCGCCTGGCTACACACCTGGTTTCAATTTTCAACACCGGGGTGGACATTCTTCAGGGGATGAAAATTCCCAGTGAGTCGTATAACATGATCAGGGGGCAGTACTACTCAACCGTGATTTTAAACAAACTGGAACTTTTAAGGTCCTCTTCCCGGGAAAGGATATTGGGAGTCTTATATGAGGACCTTTATGTCCCCAGCGCTGGTTTCGTCTACGGTGATGCGGATTTCGAGGGGAAGGTGGCGGTTTTATCACTTAATCGTTTAAAACAACAAAGCCTGGATATATTCGACGACGAAAAACTTTTTCTGAGAAGGACGATAAAAGAGGCGGTTCACCAGCTGGGTCACCTTTTAGGTTTGAAGCACTGTCTCAATCCTAAATGCGTTATGCATTTCACCAACTCCCTTCTGGAGGCTGATTGCAAATCGGAGAAATTATGCGATAACTGCAAAAGGAAAATTGAGTTGAGATCGTAGTTGAGTAAGATAATATACAGCATAGGTTAATCCATAAGAGAAAAAAAGGATTTCTTAAAAATCTTAAATCAGTTTAAAATAAAAATCCTTGTGGACATAAGGAGATTTCCCAAAAGCAGATTTGAATATTTCGGGAAGGTTGCTTTGGAAAAAATCCTGAAACAAAAGAAAATCGGTTATTTTTATCTGGGTGAGCTTTTAGGTGGATTCAGAAAGGGTGGTTACGAAAATTACACCAAATCTGATGAGTTTTTAGAGGGGATCGGAAAGTTGAAGGATCTTGCGTCGAAAACAACCTGCGCATTCATGTGTGCTGAGAAATTTCCCTGGAGATGCCACCGGAGATTCGTTGCCCGGAAATTAAATCAGGATGGTTTTGGGGTTTTGCATATTCTGGAGGAGGATAAGATTTGGGAGAAAAAGAAAAAAGGGGAAAAGAATTTAATCCTGCTTATTTAAAGATGTTTCTCGAGGGAAAGCTATCCCAGAAAATAGAGCTTTTTTACCAGAAGATGAGATCATGTGAGATCTGCCCGAGGAGCTGCAAAGTTAACCGCCTGGATGGTCAAAAGGGGTATTGCAGGACCGGGGAAAATGCTTTGGTCTCCTCGTTCGGTCCCCATTATGGAGAAGAATCCCCTCTGGTCGGTAATTCCGGTTCCGGAACGATATTTTTCACCCACTGTAATCTGGGCTGCTTTTTCTGCCAGAACTACGATATAAGCCATCTGGGTTATGGTAATGAAATGGAGGAGATGGATTTGGCTTTAATCATGCTCAAGCTCAAGAGGTTGGGATGTCACAATATAAATTTCGTCACCCCCACCCATGTCGTTCCTCAGATTCTTAAAGCCTTAGCCCTGGCAACAGAGCAGGGGTTGGATTTGCCTTTGGTTTACAACAGCGGAGGATACGATTCGGTTGAGACCTTGAAGCTTCTGGATGGGATTTTCGACATATACATGCCCGATTTCAAATATTCCGATCCCCGGGTAGCAAAAAAATTTTCCAATGCAGAGGATTATCCGGAGGTGGTTAAAAAAGCTTTGAAGGAGATGCACCGTCAGGTCGGGGATCTGGTTTTGGACCAGAAGGGAATCGCCAAAAAGGGGCTTTTGATAAGGCATCTGGTTTTGCCTGAGAACCAAGCCGGGACTGAGGAGGTGATGAGGTTTATCTCCGAGGAGCTTTCTCCCAATTCCTATGTTAACGTGATGGAGCAGTACCGTCCTGAATTTAAAGCAAGGGATTTTCCTCTTCTAAACAGAAGGATAACCAAAAATGAATATCTTGAGGCTTTAAAGATGGCAAAGGATGCGGGAATCAAAAGGCTGGATGGATTTTTTTAGAAACAAAAATGGATTTAGTGAAAAAACATCGATGGGATGTTAGTTTGGATCAAGCAAAAAAGATTCAGGAAAAGCTTTCAAAGCATGTTATTAAAGAAGATGATTTCAAAGAGCTGCAAAGGATTGGTGGAGTGGGGGTGGCTTTTGGAGAAGATGGAGAAATTGCTGTAACGGTTGTTGTCTTCTCCTTTCCTCAGCTTGAGTTTTTGGAGAAAATAATAAAAAAGGGTTTTTCAAATTTTGCTTATAAACCTGGATTCTTTGCTTTCAGCGTGAGTCCTTTAATTATATCTTGTTTAAAAAAAATAGAAAATATAGATCTTTTAATTTTTCCTGGTCGAGGAATATTCCATCCCCGGGGATTAGGGATGGCAACCCATTTGGGAGTTCTGTTTGATCTTCCAACTGTTGCCTGTTCTAAAACACCCTTGTTAGGAGGTTTCAAAGAACCTGAAAAGGTGAAAGGTTCGTTTTCTTTCATAGAGAAAAAAGGGGGGAGGGTTGGTGCAGTTTTAAGAAGTAAAGATAATACCAATCCAATTTTTGTTACACCTGGTCATAAGATTTCTTCTGAAAGCACAGTAAACATAATTTTGAAGTGCTGCACCAGGTTCAGGTTTCCCGAGCCTTTAAGGCAGGCGAGGATTTTGGCTAAGAGATCAGTTTAAAATAAAAAGGGAGTTTAAATGTTTTCAAGATATTTTTTAGTAGTTTTTTATGTGAGTATTTTATTGGGGGCTTCTTTTGCTGCTTCTCAGAATATGATCAAAGATGATTTCAGAGTAAATAGCAATGGCTCTGGCTTTGAGCATAGGCTGCCTGATATAGATATGGATACCACAGGTAATTGTTGCATTGTCTGGGAGATTCTTCGAGATACTGATTACGATATTTATGCACAGCGTTTTGATTGCGAGGGTGAATTTTCAGGGGAGAGTTTTTTAGTTAATGATCAATCTCTTAAAAATCAGAAAAATCCATCTATTGCAAAGATCCCATCCGGTGAATTTTTGATCGTGTGGCAGGATTTAAAAAATGGTAATTACGACATCTATGCTCAGCTTTTTGAATTTTCAGGAGATACCATCGGAATCAATTTCATTATAAATGATGACCCAGGAACTTCTTCACAGCAAGAACCGGATTGCGATTTCGGGTCTGTTTTTGTCGTTTGTTGGATGGACAAAAGAGGTGGAAGTGAGGATATCTTTATGCAACTTTTTGATTCTTTGGGAAATAAGGTGAATTCAAATTTGAAGGTTAATGACGATTCGGACAGCGTTCAGATCAGGCCAAAAGTCGCCACGAACCTTTCGGGTAATTTTGTAGTTGTTTGGCAGGATAAAAGAGAAGGAGATTATGATATTTATGCTCAGAGATTTGATTCCCTGGGTAATTCTTTAGGGAGCAATTTTAAAATCAACGATGATTTCTCAAGCTCATATCAAGGTTTTCCAAAAGTTGATATGGATAGCAGTGGTAATTTTGTGGTCGTATGGCAGGATCAAAGGGAGGGTTATTATGATGTCTATGCTCAATTTTATAATCGTCTTGGCCAAGGGATGAGTTCAAATTTTGTGGTGAACGATGATACCGGGAGCAGTTATCAGGGGCACCCGGATGTGGCTATGAGCAGTGAAGGAAATTTCATAGTTGTCTGGGAGGATAAAAGGAATGGCGATTCGGATATTTATGCGCAGAGGTATGATTCGACTGCCCATGCTCAAGGAGGGAATTACAGGGTGAATGGTGATTTTGGATCTTTTGAACAAACCGAGCCTTCAGCAGCCACAGATGGCCAAAGGATTTGTTTCGTTTGGCAGGACAATCGCTTAGGGGGCACCGATATTTTTGCAAAGGTGGTGGAGTGGGGATGGACAGATATAAGGGAACAGGTGGAGATGGAAAATCCGCAAAAAAATATCATGCTTTTTCAGAACTATCCAAACCCGTTTAATCCCTTCACCACCATTTCCTTTACGGTTCACGGAGAACGGAAATCGGAAAACGGTTCTATCCCTATCACCCAAAAATCAGTTTATGGTTCACAGTTTATGGTTCATAGTCCCATCCACACAACCCTGACCATATATAATGTCCTGGGGCAGAGGGTGAGGACTTTGGTGAATGAAGAGAAAACTCCAGGATATCACCAAGTGATCTGGGATGGGAAGGACGATAAAGGAAAAGAAGTAGCTTCGGGTATCTACTTTTATAAGTTGAAAACAAAGGAGTACACCAAAATCAAGAGGATGCTGCTTTTAAGGTAAATGGTATCTTTTAAGCAGATAGCTCGGTAATTTCTAACAGGCCAATTCTGTTTTCATTCGTACACATCCTATCAAAGGAACCAGAGCCTATTTATTCCTGATGAGCTTTTAAATTTAAATAACAAAGCTTGATAAAAAAACCCACATAGAATAACGTGGGTCATTTTCTATTTCAATTGAGCTTTCAGATAATTAGATCTGTTTTAGAGATCTTTAAGCCTGTAGATTATTCCCCAGGCTTTTGAATCGTAAGGATCCTCTCCATCCAGGGTGCTGTGTTTTATCACGTCGATGGCAGCATGTCGGTATGCAACCATATCCGCTATATCGCTTCTGGTCACCCAGGTACCGCTGAAGCTTCCGTCTCCATTGTTATCGAAACTCCGCCTCACATTGAAAAGATGGGGGAAAAGATGCGAAAAAGCATGGAGATAAACGGAATCTTTTGGATCGGTTGTATAAACGGTGAGGGTGATCGAGTCCTTCAAATCGAAAGTGAAAAGATCCTCAAGCAGGTGGCTATCGGTTATGTAATCCTGAGTGATAGTTGTATCGTACTGAGAGTTGGAGCTTTGAATGCGAACTGAATCTATTTCTCTTGTGCAATCAGAGGATTCAACCAGAAGACCTGAAACCTCGATTAATCTCCAACCTCGATGTAAGGAATTAACAAAACCTCTTCTCTCGAAATAGGCATTGCGTTGGGCTACGTCTTTTATCGGCTTGGATATATGATGCCAGCCTCCTGAACTGCTTTTTCTGATAATTCTCAAGTCTCCTTGCAGGGTATCAGTTATGCTGACATTGGCAAAAGGATAGGTGTGAACATCATCCGAAGGGAAAACATCGATAGTAACAGTCCTCTGGGTTTGAGACCAGCGTATCATTCTCCACCAGGCTTTAACCGTATCTTCAGCCTCAGCGTATACTTTCCCCAGACCCGAGGTGTCCGGAGTGGTGGAATCGATTACACAGCTTCCAAAGAAATCGGGATTGGAGCTGATTAAGGATAACAGAGCGCTTTGATCTGTCTCTTTTGAACCTGTGCTTGTCTTTGAACAGCTCAGGATGGTGAAAAGTAAAAAGAGCGAAGCCAAAACTAGGATGATTTCTTTATAGTACCGCATAATCCTCCTCTTTAAAGGTTTTGCATATTCATTTTTTAAAATAAAGAAACATATTTACCCTTATAATATAATTATCGGGAATCGTAAAGCAATAGTAACTTATGAGAAAAAAATACGACTTAAGATTTTTCTTGACAAAAAAACAGTTGTTAGTTAATTCCTTTCTGGAATTTCTACTTGGTTTAATTGATGAAGTTTTTGCTGCGAGTATAAGAATTTATGAATCTCCTGCAAATTTTGGATTACTTTAAAAAGGATCCCCGGATAAAAAGATGCATCTCCCATTGGGAGGTTATTCCTCCAAGACCTGCAGTTTATGCGGACTTTCCTTTGGGGCTGGACAAAAAAGTCATCTCGATTTTACAGAAAAAAGGGATCAAGAAACTTTATTCCCACCAGGCAACCGCAATCGAAAATATTCTCTCTGGTAAAAATGTGGTGGTGGTTACACCTACTGCTTCGGGAAAGACCTTATGTTATAACCTTCCGGTTTTGTCGGAGGTTTTGCAAAAAGAGGGTGCTAAAGCCCTGTATCTTTTTCCAACCAAAGCCCTGTCCCAGGATCAGGTGGCAGAGCTTTATCAGCTGGTTAACCTTCTGGGAGAGGATATAAAAACCTACACCTTTGACGGGGACACTCCTCAAGCTGCAAGGAAAGCCATAAGGGAATCCGGGGATATCGTGGTTACCAATCCGGACATGCTGCATCAGGGCATCTTGCCCCATCACACCAAATGGCTCAGGCTTTTCCAGAATCTAAAATTCGTGGTGATTGACGAGATCCACAATTACCGGGGTGTTTTCGGCTCTCATCTGGGTAATGTGATAAGAAGGCTGACAAGGGTTTGTCAATTCTACGGAACCTCTCCCCGGTTCGTCTGCTGTTCAGCTACAATCGCCAATCCCGAGGAGCTGACAAGAAAGATAATAGAGGATGAGATTGTCTTGATTGATAATAACGGAGCACCATCAGGTGAGAAGCATTTCATCTTTTACAATCCACCGGTTATAAACAAACAACTGGGCATAAGAAGATCATACATCAACGAGGCGGAGAGGCTTTCACGGATATTCATTGAGAACGACATCCAGACCATAGCCTTCACCAGGTCGAGGATAAAGCTTGAGGTTCTTTTGAGTTATCTGAAGGAGGGTTTAGTAAAAAAGAAAAAATCTCCTGAAATTTTAAGCGGTTATAGAGGCGGTTATTTGCCTTTGGAAAGAAGAAAAATCGAGAGAGGTTTAAGGGAGGGTAAAATATTGGGCGTGATCTCAACCAATGCTCTGGAACTGGGAATTGACATCGGACAGCTGGATTCCTGTGTGATGGCTGGTTATCCGGGAAACATAGCCTCCACCTGGCAGCAGGCTGGAAGGGCTGGGAGAAGAAACGACATCTCAGTTGCCGTCTTGATTGCCAACAGCTCACCCTTAGACCAGTACATAATTAACAATCCGGTTTATTTTTTTGGGAATTCACCCGAACACGGCATAGTTGATCCGGACAATCTGATTATTTTAGTCAGCCATATAAAATGCGCCGCTTTCGAGCTTCCTTTCAGGGATGGGGAAAAGTTCGGGGTAGAGACCACCCAAAAGATTTTGGGTCATCTGGAGGAGAACAGGATACTTCATCACGTTGAGGATAGGTGGCACTGGACCAGTGAAGCTTATCCTGCTGACGATGTATCTTTGAGAAGCTCATCGGTTGAGAATTTCGTGATCCTGGATTCCACTGATGAAAATAAGGTGATCGGGGAGGTGGATTATTTCAGCGCTCCCTTTCTAATTCACCAGGATGCTATCTATCTGCATGAGGGTAACCAGTTCCAGATAGAGAAACTGGACTGGGAGGGGAAGAAGGCTTATGCCAAGGAAGTGGAGGTTGATTATTTCACCGAGGCCAGAACTGATACCAGAGTGAAAGTCCTGGATGTATCGGATCAGAAAAAGACCCACAAGGGGGAGATTTTCTGGGGAGAGGTCTTGGTCACCACCAAAGCCGATCTTTTTAAGAAGATAAAGTTTCACACCCATGAGAACGTAGGGTGGGGTAAGATATTTTTGCCGGAACAGGAAATGGAGACCACCTCTTTCTGGTTCGAATTTCCACCGGACATTAACCTTCAACTTAAAATGACCCCGATTGAGCTGGGTGGTGCTTTAAGGGCTTTATCCAATGTTTTGTCAAACATGGTTCCCCTGTGGGTCATGTGCGATCCCAAGGATATAAGGTCTTATCCGGAATTGAAATCCACATTCAATGAGAAGCCTACGGTCTTCGTCTACGATAACTATCCCGGGGGAGTGGGTTTTTCCAAAAAGATTTTTCACCTTTACCAAGATCTATGGGAGGCTTCAAAGAATTTGATTGAAAAATGCAGCTGCGAATCCGGCTGCCCTTCCTGCGTGGGACCGGTTCTTGAGGTTGGAGAAAAAGGTAAGGTTAATGCTTTGGATTTATTAGAGTGGATCTTATGATAAGGGTAGATTTCTGAAAAAAAATCTTAAAAAATAAAAGTTTTGCCAGGTATGGTGAATATGCATTATAAATTGATTTAAAAAGCTGGTTTGGTTTTACTATTGCGAAAGAAAATTAATTTATTATATTATCGAAGCTTAGATATTGGAAAAGAAGAAAGAACGGAGGTTAAAAGTGCTTTCTACATCAGATTTTCGTAAAGGACTGAAGCTCAAAATCGATGGTGAGCCGTATTATATAGTCGATTTTCAACACGCCAGAACTGCCCAGAGAAGGGCTTTTGTGAGAACCAAGCTGAAGAACATAAAGACCGGAGCGGTTTTGGAAAAAACTTTCTCAGCTGGAGAGACTTTTGAGGAACCGGATTTCGAGGATAGAAAGATGCAGTATCTTTATTCTTCGGGAGAGGATTTTTTTTTCATGGATTCGAAAACCTTTGAGCAGATAAATCTCAGAGCAGAGCAGCTGGGTGATTCCAGATGGTATATTAAGGAGAATGAGGAGTACAAGATACTTTTCTTCGAGGGAAATCCGATAAATGTGGATCTTCCGACCTCGGTGGTACTGAGGATCGTCTCAACCGAACCCGGGATAAAGGGAGATTCGGTAACTAACATAACCAAGGATGCTACCCTGGAGACCGGTCTGGTAACCAAAGTACCACTTTTTATCAAAGAGGGGGAATCGGTGAAAATCGACACCCGAACCGGCGAGTACATAGAGAGAGTTTAGAGGTTTTAAAATGAGAAAAAATTTCAATAGAAATATAAAAAGGGATTCAACAAAAAAAGACAGATCAACCTACCCTCAAAAAAGAGTTAACCAGAACTGGATCGGAACGGACGAGTCGGGTAAGGGCGATTATTTCGGTCCATTGGTGGTCGCGGGCGTGTACATGACCGGGGGGAGGATGCAGCAGTTAAAAGACTTAAGGATTCGCGACAGCAAGATGATCTCGGAGAAAAGGATTCTGGAGCTGGATTTCAAGATCAGATCTTTGTGCCCTTATTCGATTGTGGTTATCGGTCCGGAGAAATACAATGTTCTTTATCAGAAGATGAAAAACTTAAACCGCATTTTAGCCTGGGGACATGCCCGGGTGATTGAAAACATTCTTATGAAAACCGATTGTAACAAGGTGGTGGCGGATAAATTCGGCGATGAGAAATTCATAATAAACGCCTTGATGGAGAAGGGGAAAAAAGTTACCCTGACCCAGATGCACCAGGGGGAGAGGGATTTTGCTGTGGCAGCGGCATCGATTCTGGCACGGGCTGAGTTTGTAAGAAGGCTGGCTTTACTCTCCAGGGAAAGCGAGCTTGATCTGCCCAAAGGCTCCTCCTCCTTGGCGGATGAGGTGGGGAAAAAACTTCTGGAGAAGTGGGGCAAGGAAAATCTGGTGAGGTTCGTCAAACTCCATTTCAAAAACACAGATAAGATTTTATACGCAAAAGGGGAGATCACGAAGAAAAATCCTTGAGTTATAAAAAGCTTTTCAAAGAAATTGAAAAAGATTACCTTTCCGGCGCATCTGTTCTTTCAAGAAAAACAGCCCGAGCTTTTGAGATCTATGCTCAGGTGGTGGATGCGAAAACACAATCCGAATATCTCAGAAAAGTATTAAAACTGAGTAAAGATCTAATCTCCCATCATCTCTTCATAACCCCAATTTTCAACCTGTGTAATTTGATTTTGTGCTCCTTGGAAAGAAAAAAATCAGATTTGACTGTGGCTTCACTCAGGAAATTGACTGAAAATTTGGCAAAGGATTTCTATAAAAACTCTTTTTGTGCTGAGGAGAAGATTGGGGAAATCGGCCTTACCTTGATAAAAAAAGATTCGAAGGTTATTACTAACAGTTTCTCTTCCTCTGTTTTTTCAATTCTAAAGAGGGGAAAAGAAAAAAAGAGAAAAAATAAGGTGATTGTTCTTGAGTCCCGTCCTTTGTGCGAGGGGAGAAATCTTGCAGAGAAGTTAGGTAATTTAGGTATAGATGTTACTCTCATAGTTGACTCAGCCATGGGGATTTTCGCAAAGGATGCGGATTTTGTTTTGGTTGGAGCTGATTGCGTTACCGAAAAATTTTTCGTTAATAAAACAGGAACCTACCCTCTGGCTCTTCTGGCAAAAGATAGAAAAATTCCCTTATACGTTGCTTCGGAGAAAAGCAAGTTCATTCCAGAGAAGTATCGGATGAAATCAATTCATAAGGGGGAGGTCTTTGAGGTTTATGAGAAGAAACTTAAAAACGTAAAGGTCGAAAATCCCTATTTTGAGGAAATACCTTTGTCCTTTTGTGAAAGGATGATAACCGAGGATGCTCTTCTAACACCCAGAGAAGTCTACCAGCTTATTAAAAGAATTAAAATAAGCAGAAATTTACATAAAGAATTTGCACGGTTGTTTTTATCAAAAACATAGCCTTTGTCAGTCAAAAGACCAACAAAGGCTAAAATAAATTTTTGCGATCCAGTTCCGCTACAGAGTCCACCAGTAATTGGCTTTTATCAAGAAGGTGTTGCCGGGGATGGTGTTGAAAAGGTTATCCCAGTCGTTTCTGAATCTGAAATTACCCACACCCTCCTTCTTGGTACCACGATTTTGTGTCCAGACCAAGAACAAAGTGCTTCCAGGTCGGTATTCCCACCGCAAAACTAAGTTGGAGTTGAAGGAGGTCCAGTTGTAATCCGGCTGCTCCTTCTCCTCGTCATAGACATCAGAACTCACGTACTCGAAACCATCCGGCTGTACAAGCTTTTTGAAGTTCCGGTAATCCACAGCAGCTATAAAGGGCTGGGCATAAACCTGCAGGGTCAGATCCTTGTTAAAGGTATAGGTACCTCTTAAGGTCATGTCAAAACGCCTAACGTGCTGTTCGCCAAAGATCTCATCGGTACGGTTTTCGTTTTCATCCTCAAGGTAAGTCAGCCATCTGGAGACGCCGTCGCAGCGGTAAAACTCTGGTCCCACACTGACTTCGATATTTGAGCGGGGGTGAAGATTGAACCAAAGGCTGTAGGAATAGAATTTCCCATCCCAGGTGTCTCCTGTTTCGAAGTAGGGATTTATTTGCCACCATTTGCTGCCGTCGGTCTCGATCCAGACCCACCAGTTTTGGCCTTTGGGTATCGGAGCAGGTGGCCCTCCCTGGGTTTCATCATCATGGTAAGCATTATCATAATCCATCCAGATTCCTCCACCGATATTCCAGTTATTTGTCAGTTGGATGGAGTTGTTGAAATTTCCACCGCGGGCAAGCTTCAAACCGGAAAGGTTATCCTCATAGCCGATGTTAAAGTTGTTCCAGGACCTTCTCACAATCCACCACTCCTTAATAGTTTTGTACTGCACCCAGCACCAGACCTCTTTATAGTCAGCACGCCTTAAAAAGCCGATGTGATTCAGATCCAATCCTCTATCCAGGTAATATGCGCTGATTTCTCCACGAATATGCTCTCCTCCATCTTTTGCAAGTGCTAATGCTCCACCCCAGCTTTTATCATCGAGTTCGGTTTTAGAACCTATAAAATTCCCTTTGAATTGGTAATCTCCGTCTCGGAAGCGCAAAGTCCAGTCCACTCCACCGGTATAGGCGGGGTAGGAATACTTCTGATTAACCGCAGTTGCCATTATTCCCACAGTGGAGTTTTTTAAAACGTCTTGCATAACCCGAGCAACTAAATAATTGGCTTCAGGCTCTATTACATCTTTCTTATCGTAACCACCTTCATGTCTGAAATTCGCTCTTTCCTTTTGGGTCACAGCTTCCAGAAGCCCGATTGAAGTCCCTCCACTTGTCTTGCCACTAACCTTACCTGCAAAAAGAATAGTGGTGGAAGCAGGCCTATGAATATAATAATCCACGCTATCAGGCCAAATAGATGGACTTTTTCCTATCCTGCGCGAATAAAAGAGATCAAAAGGGGTTTCGAATATTTTGAATCCCTCAAGGAAAAAGGGGCGTTTCTCCTCATACCACCACTCGTAGGTGGATAAATTCAGAACAGTTTCATCCTGCTCCACCTGTCCAAAGTCAGGATTTACCGTAGCATCCAGGGTGATATCGGAGGTGATACCGTATTTTAAGTCAAAACCCATGTTCCCGAAGAAGTCCCTGCCATCCGGATTGCCCAGACTTTTTTCTTCGGTCTCCTCGTAGGATACCACATAGGGTAAGATCTCCAATCTCTTTGGTGGAGTTAGATTTTTCAATCCTTTGAGATGACCGAAATGGGAGACAAATCCGCCTGCGCTCTCGGGAATGTATATCCACCGGTCCAGCTCGTGCTTGCGGCAGATGCGCCGGCTACAGTAGAATCCCCAGACCGGATTCTCCTCGCAGGAAAATCGCAGGCAGTGAAATGGAATTTTTAATTCAGCGGTCCAGCCCCAATCAGTTATCTGAGTAGCTGACTCCCAGACCGCATCCCAGGAATCATCGCTCCAGTTGTCATTATAGTAATAAGTATCCTTCTGAGTTCCGGAAACGTAGAGGGTGAAGGCATATGCGGTCTGGTGGTCGTGGTGGCTATCGATAATCACATTGACCAAATCGGATTCCACGTATCTATCCCTTCGAGTTAATCTACCTATGATTTTATCCGGCTCGGAATCGTACATCTCCATAGCTACATACAAAGCTTCATCATCATAAGCCACCCGGACAAAAGTGGATTCGGTTTCCGGTTCTCCATGATCGGGCTCGTATTGGATGAACTCTCCAGATTTAGGAGCTTTTTGCCAGAAATCCTCATCCAGTATCCCGTCGACTTTTACCCCGGGATTTGCTCTGATACAGGTGATGCTTTTTATGGTATCATCCTCTGCTTCCTGAGCAGGAAGGTTTGAATTGCTCAGGCAGATTAGAAGGAGTGCTATTAAACTCAAAATTGAAATCCTTGAAAATATATTCATTTTTACCTACCTTAAGTTAAATTTGATTTTCAAAATCCTGTCGATTCTTTTCATTATTTTCAGGTCATCAGACAAGTTCCAGCGGAATTCAAATTGTTTAAAATCCAATTTTTTTTACCTTAGATTCGAAAGAAAGTTTCAAAGTTTTTGTTGATGGAGTGAAAAAATCGATTATAATATTTAGAGTGATATAGAGAGAATTTAGTTGTTTTTAAGAAATTCAACTCCCTTAGCTTGTGTGCCGAAAAAAAGAGAAGGGATGATTTAAAGGAAAATATAATGGGCGCAAAAAAGTTTTTTATTTTGACGATTTTAATTTTGATAATCCTTTTTTCATTCCTGCTGGTCTTCAGTCGGGATGGTCAGGATGCTCGAAAAAGACAGTATAGTGTTAAAGAAAAGTTTTTGATACTAAGACAAAAGTTAGAGAAAAGGGGATATACCTCAACTGAAATTCTAAAAAGTCGTTTTGATCGGCTGCCATATTTTACTTCCCAATCCAAAATAATAAAGGAGAGATCTGAGTATTTCTCCTATTATCATTTTCAGAAGCCCAGATCTTTTATGGATATACCCGATTTTCAGGTGAATCAGGAAGAGGATTCCGCTACCTTTAAGCAGCTTTTGCCTGCAGTATTAACTTTTCAGGATTATGGTTTTCTGGCAGTTTGGGAGGATGAGAGAAATGGCGATTGGGAGATTTTCTCGCAAAAGATAGATTCCGGAGGGGTTTTTGCGGATACCAACATCAAGATAATTACAGATTCTTTGTTTTCAAATCAGGTTCAACCGGATGTGGCAGGCATCGGCGATTCGAGCTTTGTACTGGTATGGCTGGATGGTTGGGAGTACAAGCTTTTTGCTCAGGTTTTTAAATTAGATTCCACACCACTGACCGGGAAGATAGAGGTAAGTCAGGATTTTTGTTACACACCTGAGGTTTCCAGTTTCGATGATTCGACCTTCGTGGTGGTGTGGAAAGACGAAAGCGATGATGTGTACGCCAGAAGATACAATTTCTCCGGAATCCCTTTTGGTCCAAGTTTTAAAGTCAACGATTCAGGCCTTAATCTGAGATTTTCCCCTTCGGTTGACGTCGACTCTGACAGTGGCTTTGTGGTTGTATGGGAGGACTACCGTGATCTGGACGGGGATGTATATTTTCAAAGATATACATACGGAGGAAGCCCCCTGGGATCCAATATCCAGGCTAACGTGGATTCGGGTATGGAGGATCAATATCAGCCCGAGGTGGGCTTTGGAAAAGATGGAGAATTCATGGTAAGCTGGGTGGATACTAAGGAAAACAATCCAGATATCTATGCCAAGATATTTTTCTGGAACGGTTCGGTTAAAAGAGATGGTTTTAAGGTTAACACCGATGAGGGCTCAGATGACCAGTGGGATCCCTGTTTGGGATCATACTCTTACGGAAAATACTTTGTCAGCTGGACCGACCTGAGGAATGGATGGGATATTTATGCCCAGCTCTATGACAGTGCAGGGCAGAGGATAGGTCCCAATTTCGTCCTTTCGGATACCACCTCTTTGGGAATAAGGGATAAAGTAAAAATCTCTTTGGTTCAAGATGGTTTTTGCGTTGCCTGCTGGGAGGATGAAAGGAAATCGAATAACGACATATACTGCCAGAGGATAACTGAAGGGAGCCTTCAGGGATCGAATCTGAAGGTGAATCTGGATTCCACGGGTGCGATGCAGAACTCACCAGCTTTAGCCACCGATAAGGAGGGGGGTCTTATGGTTTGCTGGGAGGATAAAAGAAGGGGAAAGTCAGACATATATGTGAAGAAATACAACCGCTGGGGAACGGAAATTTTTCCTGATAAAAAAGTAAACGATAACTTATCTTTAGTCGAGCAGAAATCTCCGGATATTTCCGTTTCGGATGATGGCGATTTCGTTATAGTGTGGGAGGATTCAAGAGATGGGTTAGATGTCTATGCACAGCTTTTCGGTCAATTCGGAAATCCTGAGGGGGGTAATTTTCAGGTCAGTTCTGATACCCTTTTTTCTTTTTGTGTTACTCCATCGGTTGCGAAATTTTCCGATGGTGATTTTGTGGTGGTCTGGTCAGGGGAGAAGTCCGGAACAAGGGATGTATATGCGAAAAGATACGATCAAGCTGGTGCACCCCAGGGCTCTTCTTTCAAAGTAAACGATGACGTGGAGGATGTAAATCATTTGAATCCCAAGGTGGTAAAAGATAGCCTGAGTAACTTTTTGGTTGCCTGGTATGATGAGAGGGGCTCCAAAAAAAGAATCTATTTGCAGAGATTTGATTCATCCGGTGCCCCAATAGGGACGAATTTTGCTTTGGATACAGATTCTGTTGATTCGAAAAAACAGAGTTTCGATCTGGGAATGAACAGGATCGGCGATTTCGTGGTGGTGTGGAAAAGCCAGGATTCTTCTGAATCGGTTAAAGCACAAGTTTATGATAGTTCCGGAATAGCTTTGGGTCCAAATATTTTCGTTAGCGATGATACTACCAGCAGACCTGAAAGTCCGAAGGTTTATATGGACCCTGACAGCTATTTCGTGGTGGTCTGGACTGACTACCGGCAAGGTGAGCCGAATATCTATTACCAGATATTTGAACACGACGGCACCAAGATCAACAACAATGTTAGGTTAAACCAACAGAGCCCTGCCATTCAAAAGACCCCGGATGTCTCTCAGTCGATGAGCTATATCTATTCAG
>Ga0111201_1059_pt1 | contig 16598 bp, 16 predicted proteins | sample DeeMarSWOR324_28_FD_80375 | JGI IMG/M metagenome (GOLD analysis project Ga0111201, IMG submission 80375) | candidate division Zixibacteria bacterium SM23_73_2 | reverse complement strand
GAGACAATAAGGAAGAATTATAGGGGTAAACTAATATGATAATAACAATAATTATACTGTTTAAACCTGGTAAATTGAAATATCTTGCCCTATTTCAGGTAAAAAACCTTGACAAAATAAAAAAATGTGATTCTTTCTTATTTTTAACTAATTTATCCAAAGATGGATCTGAAAAATCATCGTCACAGCCGGAAACGCCAGAAGATTTTAGAAGAGCTAAAAAAGACTAAAGTTCATCCCACTGCGGAGGGTGTTTATCAGAGGCTCAGAAAAGATATTCCTCGTTTGAGCCTGGGCACGGTTTACCGAAACTTGAATTTATTATGTGAACAGGGGGTAATCCAAAAAATAGGTTTAGATTTTCCATCCGACCATTTTGACGGCGACACCTCCCCCCACCATCATTTCATCTGCACATCTTGCAGAGCAATATTCGACTTAGACTTCAATCCCAAAGAAGACCTTTCCAAGAAGGTAGAGAAAAAAACCGGTTTCTCAGTTGAGGGCTTCAGAATGTGTTTCCACGGGCTATGCGATAAGTGTAAAAAGAAGGTAAAATAAGTAATTTTCCTGCCATATAATATTTACTGATAATAAGGGTATCAATAGTAATAATTACTGTTATCATATAATCTCCCCCCTCGTATCCTTCTTTGAAAGTTAAATCTGGCTTTTAGAAAATCCTTTCAATGGAGGGGTAAATGAAAGAGAAGAAAGCCAGGAGAAAATCAAAGGATGATGAAGCGGACAAGTCTAATCCCCGCATCTGGCATCCCTACAGGCTGCAGAAGTTAAACACCGAGAAATTCACCCAAGCGGTCAACAGAATCCTAAAAGGGGATGAGCTTTTAACCGAGTTCCTTACCCTTGACCAGATCGTGAAACTTTCTGCTGGTAAAGAGAGCAAAGATTAAATCCTTTTTACTCGATCGAGTTTCATCAATTCTTTAAATTGACGCCTCTCAAAATACATACAAAAGTCCATCCCCTTACCTCGATATTTTAGTTGACAACTAATTAATACCTTAGTTTTTTAGGTTGTAAATAAAGTTCTATCGGTAAAAGGGTGTGATTGACCGTACAAATTCTCATTATGGGATTTTATAGAAATAGTTGAGAAGGGAAAGTCTTCAATCAAACAGAAAATGGAATGAAGAGAAATTATACGCTTTTAAAAAGAGAGGCAACCAAAAAGATAAGAAGTGAGTGTAACTGAACAAAACTTAAGAATACTCAGAAACCTATGGGTTGAAAAAAGCACTGGTATAAAGAGGGAACAATTGTTTCGATAACAACTAAGTAAAAAAAGAGGTGTACCATGTACACAAGATTTGTCTCATTAATTGTTCTGTTTGGCTTTATATTATATTTAGGGGGATGCACCAGTAAAAGATGCCTATCTCCAGATGAGATTAACCAGGTGGAACGAAAATCCACTGTGTGGGTAACCACAACCGACGGAACCGAATACGAAATTCATACGCCCAAGATAGTGGATTCCAGGTTAACCGGCTATGTAGAGGGAGAAGGTTTCAAGGAAATATAAGCCTCGGATATAGAGTCGATGAGAATCGAAAAATTGGATGCTGGTAAAACAATAATTCTGGGGATGATAGGTCTTACCGGAGTAATCGTTCTGATCTGGGGTATGGATGGCGACAGTGATTCCGAACCCTGCCCTACCTGATAGAAATTTCGGAGGCGGGCCCGCCTTCTTTTTTTTAGCTGAAAATTCCAGAGATTTTGAGGATTCTGGTATTCCTAATCTAATTCCATTATCTCGAAAAGTTAACACTTATCAAAGTTCATCAGAGCTTCTTTTCCCTCATAAATTTTAAGTTGACAAACTATTAAGATTTTACTTCATTTGGTGAGAAGACAAGTTTCATAATTTCTGAAAAGATGATCGAAAGAATCACTGGAGGAGTGTAGGTTTTTCTATAAAAGATTAAGTTGAGTTATGGAAAACACACCATCAGAGAATCAAAACAAACCAGAAGCTCCTGACTGGCTGATAGAGAACATCGCTGAGGTCTCGAAAAACGCCCGCAAGCTCTATTTTGTTTATATCGGCTTTTTAGCTTACTGCGCGCTGACTGTGGTCAGCACAACTGACCGTCAAATAATTCTCAATGAAACGACCCGCCTGCCGATTTTAAACGTAGAAGTCTCGCTCAATGGCTTCTTTATCTTAGCCCCCCTGATATCGATATTTTTCTTCGTGTACTTTCAATTATATCTGCAGAGAATGAAAGGTTTGATTACCGATCTGCGAACCAATTATTCTCCGGTGGAAAAAAGACGTCTCTATCCCTGGATGATTAATATCGCAGAGGACCCTGAGCCAGGATTTATTGGAAGACTTCAAAAAGCAATTGTTAATTTCTCCCTCTGGTGGTCTCTTCCCATTGTTTTGATCCTTATTGCTTTCTGGTACATAAAAAAACATGATCCAATATTATCTTATATTGTGGGTATAATGCCCATCCTTGGAACCATCATTGTCATTTGGTTTTGGTGCCAATACCAAATTCGAAAGAACAGAAGCAAAGCTGCACTATTTCTATTTTACATTATATTATCAATTAATATATTTCTGATTTTTTACTTAATCCCCTTGGCATTGGATGGTGGAAGAAACGGATGGATTTTCTCTGAAGAAGTTTGTGTAAATTTAAATTCTCAGAAATTAGTCACAGAACCAGAAATAGATTACAAAAACATTTTCTGGGTTGATCTTTCTGATGCCCACTTGGAAGGCGCAAACCTTGGAAATACAGTTTTGAAAAGAGCTAATCTTTCCGATTCGCATCTAGAAAAAGCATACTTAGGATGGTCAGTTCTCGAGAAAGCATACCTTTGGGGCGCTGATCTCAGCGATGCCGATCTTTTAGGTGCTAATTTAAAAGAAGCTAGACTCAACAGGGCTAACCTACAGCATGCTGAACTTAGTGGTGCAGACCTACATTATGCTAATCTTCATTGGGCTTATTTACAGCATGCTCGTCTTGGTCATACCGACCTACGGTATGCTGAGCTTGAAGGGGCTATATTAATAGATGCTTACCTTGCACAAGCCAACTTAAAGAATGCAAATCTTGAGTATGCTGACCTTACATTAGCAAAACTTGTATTTGCTAACCTTGATAGTACAATATTTATTAATGCCATTTTACAAGAAGCTGACCTTCGAGGTGCGGAAAATTTAACTATAGAACAACTTTCCACAGTCACAACGTTGTATCAAGCTATATTAGATACAACGCTTATGGAACAAATAAAAGAACAATATCCTCATCTTTTGGAAAAGCCCAAACCTGAGGAATGAGTTGTATAGCTGCTGATCAAATTTTTCTAAATAAATCCACTTTTACTTTCACTATATGCAACAACAAGTTGTTGCACTCCAAAAAAATTTTAAAATAAACTTGACAGAAATAGTAAAGATTACGTATAAAGATAGATTAAACTAAGATGAATATATCCACCCGCGGAAGATATGGACTTAGAGCTTTGCTGGAGGTCGCCAGCGTTTCCAAGAAGGGACCGGTGACCATTAAGGATATCTCCAGGCGTCAAAGAATGTCAGTCACCTATCTGGAGCAGATATTTCATAAACTGAAAAACGCAGGCATTTTAAAATCGGTAAGAGGAGCCAAGGGTGGCTATATTCTGGCAAAGGACGAGGAAAAAATAACCGTCAGGGAGATAATAGATGTCCTGGATGGTCCCATATATTTCTCCCATTGCGATCAGCCGGAATTAAGGGAGAAAAGCTGCACTGGCCCAGAAAATTGTGTTTCCAGGCTCCTTTGGAAAAAGCTGGAGGAAAAAATAGAAAGGATGCTATCCAACGTAACCCTGGCAGACTTAGAGAGACAAAGAAAAGATATAGGTCATAGGAAAACCCGGAGGAGAAGATGAAAAAAATCTATTTGGATCACAGCGCTACCACTCCGGTTAATCCTAAGGTATTAGAGGCGATGTTGCCCTATTATAAGGAACACTTTGGAAATCCCTCCTCCATCCACGAATTTGGCAAAGTAGCTAAAGCCGCTTTGGAGGAAGCCAGGGAAAAGATCGCTGAGCTTTTTAACTGTTCACCCTATGAGATCTACTTCACCTCAGGAGGAACCGAATCGGACAACTTAGCCATTAAGGGTGTGGCATTTGCCAACAAAAACAAAGGCAAACATGTAATCACCTCCAAAATTGAACATCATGCGGTATTGGAAAGCTGCAAGTACTTAAAAAGAGAAGGGTATCAGATAACTCATCTCCCGGTTGATCGTTTTGGATTTGTCGATCCAGATGATCTGAAGAAAAATATCAGAGAAGATACGATCCTGGTCACCATCATGCATGCTAACAATGAGACCGGAACCATCGAGCCGATCGAGGAATTAGCCAAAATCGCAAAAGAAAAAGGTGTTTACTTTCATACTGATGCTGTGCAGTCAGCCGGAAAGATCCCTATAGATGTTGAGAAATTACCCATAGATTTAGCCTCTATTTCAGGACATAAAATCTATGGTCCTAAAGGTGTAGGGGCTATCTACATAAGAAAGGGAACCAGGATAACCCCCTTATCGCATGGGGGGCATCACGAGAGGTCAAGAAGGGCTGGTACCGAGAACATACCGGGTATCGTCGGATTGGGAGAGGCGGTGAAGATAGCTTTTAAAGATATGGACAAATATAATGAACACCTTAAAAACTTGAGCGTGACTTTCCTTAAAAAACTCAAGGAAACAATCAATGATATTCAACTGAACAGCCACCCAGAAAAAAGGATCTCAAGCACCTTAAACATCTCTTTCAAAGGAGTTGAAGGTGAATCGATCATCTTATCCCTGGATATGAAAGGGGTTGCAGTAGCCTCCGGTTCTGCTTGCACCTCAGGTTCCCTGGAGCCTTCCCATGTACTTTCAGCTATGGGAATCGAACCAGCAATTGCTCAAAGCTCCATCAGATTCGGCTTTGGAAGGGATAATACCTTAGAGGACGTTGACTACGTAATAAGCGTTTTGCCCGAGATAATCCAGCGCCTAAGATCGATGTCTCCGATTTATACTCAATCGAAAAAATGAAAAAAGGGAATAACATGAGTTACTCAGCTAAAGTTATAGAACATTTCGCCAACCCGAGAAATGTGGGAGAGATAGAAAATCCCGATGGTGTGGGAGAAATCGGCAACCCGGTGTGCGGGGACATAATGAAGCTCTTCATAAAGGTTAAGGATAATCGAATCGTGGATGTCAAATTCAAGACCTTTGGTTGCGGAGCTGCTATCGCAACATCAAGCATGATAACCGAGCTGGTTAAAAATAAAACCCTGGAGGAGGCGGAGAGAATATCCAGAAAAACAGTAGCCGATGCTCTGGGAGGCCTTCCCCCTAACAAGCTTCACTGCTCCAATTTAGCTGCTGATGCTCTGCACAAAGCAATAGAGGACTACAGAAAAAGAAATAAAATCAAATGAATGAAATCCTCAGGGGGAAGCCCAGCTTCAAAGGAAGAACCGTTGTGGTGGCGATGAGCGGGGGGGTGGACAGCTCCCTTTCTGCATTTTTATTGAAAGAGAAAGGATACAATGTTATCGGAATCACCCTGAAGCTCTGGGATTATAAAGAGGTCGGTGGAGAACCTCTTCAGGATGGGGTTTGCTGTTCTGTCGATTCAATGAATGATGCTCTTCATGTATGTACCCAGATCAGCTCTCCTCATTACGTATTGGATTTAACCAAGGAGTTCAGGGGAAGAGTCATCAAGAATTTCGTCAGCCAATACAAAAAAGGAAGAACACCAAATCCCTGTATTCTCTGCAACACCGAGATCAAATGGAAGGTTTTATTAGGGAAAGCTAAAAAACTGGGAGCTGATTTTTTAGCCACCGGACATTATGCCAGAATCGAATATGATGATAAGAGAAGAAGGTTTTTGCTTTTTAAAGGAAAGGACCCCTCAAAGGACCAATCCTATGCTTTGTGGGGACTTTCTCAGAAAAACCTTGCTTTTACCCTTCTCCCCTTAGGGGAATTGACAAAGAAAAAGACAAGAGAACTTGCTTCCCAGTACAATTTGAAGACCGCATCCAAAAGCGAATCTCAGGAGATATGTTTTATCCCGGATAACGATTATCCCAGATTCATAAAAGATTGGGAAAAGGGTCAAGAATCAGAGGCTAAGAAGGGACCCATTTATAATCTGAAGGGCGAAAGGATTGGAGCTCACAAAGGGATTCCGTTTTATACTATAGGACAGAGAAAAGGTTTAAACATATCTTACCCCAAGCCTTTGTATGTTCTAAAAATCGATCCGAAAGAAAATACCCTTTGGGTTGGAGAGGACAAGGATTTGTTCAAAAGTACTTTCTATGTTTCAAATCTGAACTGGATATCGATTGAAAATCTCAAGGATACCATCGAATGCCAGATAAAGATCAGGTATTCCCACCAGCCAAAAAAAGGAATGATTTCAAGGTTGACAGACAAATGTGTTTTGGTTAAATTTCAAAATCCAGAGCGAGCCATAACTCCGGGACAGTCAGCTGTTTTTTACCGGGGCGATGAAGTCGTGGGAGGAGGGATCATAGACAAAGTGAAAGACTGATTTTATTTTAGAAAGTAAAGTTTAATGGGATTTTTCTCTTAAATCTTAATTTTGTTAACAAATTGGTAAAAACAATAAAAGGCATCCTCTTTTCTGAATATAGCCCCCAAATTTTTTGAAGGGAGAAAAAATGACAAAAAAGAAAAGTGTAAAAATAGCTTTATGGATTTTTGGAATAATTCTAATTCTTATTGTGGTCGCCAGCATAACCTTAAAACTCGTTTTCACCGAGGAAAAACTTTTAAGCTTAATAGAACCGAGACTAAAACAATCACTACAAAGAGATGTTGAGATAAAGAATGTATCCCTGACCATCTGGGGTGGATTGGGAGTTGATGTTGGAGGAGTAACCGTATATGAACGACAGGGATTTGCTCAAGGTGAGTTTTTAACCCTGGAGCATCTTCTAATCCGGGTAAAATTCTTTCCTCTGCTGTGGAAAAGATTAGAAGTCAAAAAGATCATACTGGAGAAACCAACTATATTTTTGAATAAAAATAAAGAAGGAACTCTAAATATAGATGATTTAGTCAAAGAGGAAGAGGAATTCACCCTCCCCCCTATTGTATTTGAGATGATGGAGATAAAGGAAGGGAAAATAGAGTATTTTGACCAGTCCGCAGGATCCAAAATCATCCTGGATAAAATCGAGCAAAAAGCAAAGTTATCTTTTGACCCTAAGGTCGAAAACGGATATGCTGAAGGTAAAATCGAGATAAAAAGTATAGATTTAAATCTTCCCGGTTTAAAAAAGCAGATACCAGAATTTTATCTCAATCTTGAGCATGATCTCAAGATGAATTTCCCTGGCGATTCGGTTACCATTAAAAAACTTAAAACGACCCTGGGCAAGGTGGAAATTGATATAACCGGAAAGATAGAAAATTTCTCTAAAAACCCGATCCTTTATCTTGATCTTTTCTCTGAAAAGATATCCCTCCCAGAGCTTTTAGCTTCGGTCCCCTTTGAGGACACCACCTTTATGGAAAAACTGAAATCCCAGGGCGAAGTGAAAATATCGGCAACCTTTAAAGGTGAGCCCAAACTTGAGCCTTTTCCCCAGATAAAAGGCCAGGTAACATTCCGGGACATAAAACTTGAATCACCGGACTATCCTTTCCCCTTTAAAATGCCCTACGGGGAGATAAACTTCGATTCCAAAAGCGCAAGCTTTTTCTCCTCCCAGGCCAAGCTTGAGGATTCTCCTGTTGAAATAAAAAGCGTGGTGGATAATTACAAAGACCCTAATCTCTCCGTGGATTTAAAGACAAAGATCAATTTATCCCTTCTTGAAAAGCTGAAAAGCATTCCCCAGGGAACTGAATTCGAAGGCTCGGTTGATATAGATTTTAGAGCTTATGGGAGGCTGAAGAAAATGGATGAAGCAAAGCTCTCGGGCAAAATCAACTTAAGAAAAATAAAAGCCTCACTTCCATCTTTAGGCGTTCCCATAAGTGATTTAAACGGTGAGCTGAACCTGGTTCAAAAGGACTTAAGGATCACCAATCTTTTTGCCTCCCTGGGTAAATCCTCCTTTAGCATGGATGGGAAGATTGAAAATATTTTACCGATTGTTTTTAAAAAAATCGACACCTTACCACTTTTAGAGTTTACCCTCTCCTCTCCCTATCTGGATCTGGACCAGATATTTCCTCCGGATAAAAAGGAACAAAAACCCGAACGAGTTGAAACCACCGACACTATCCCCCTTCCCTATTTGAATCTCTCCGGTCAGGTGAATGTTCAGAAGCTTCTGTTCAGAGAGGTAGAATTCTCTAATTCAGCTTTCAACATCAACCTGACCGATGGAATTTTGAGGATCGATAATTTCGTCTCAGATGTTTACACCGGAAACCTGGGAGGAAAAGCGATTGCGGATCTAAATGACCCTGAACATGTCATTTTCAATTTCGAGGTATCCACCGCTAACCTGGAAGCAAATGATTTTCTGTCCAGGTTCACCCCGGTCAAAAAAAATCTTTTCGGAAAACTAAACCTGATAGCCTCATTCTCAGGCAAAGGAAACACAGTTGACCAGATAAAAAACTCCCTCAAAGGTTCTGGAAATGCTAAAATAACCGAAGGGAAATTTAAAAATCTGAAGATGTTAAACCTCTTATCAGAACACTTTAAAATAGATGAGCTAAAAGATCAAAATATAAAAACCTTAAAGAACTCCTTTAGAATCGAGGAGGGCAAACTTCACTTTGATGATTTTTCCCTTCAGGCAAAAGATTTTGACTGCGAGCTCTCAGGGTATATAACCTTGGATGGATTTTTGGATTATGACCTGACCCTCTATCTTTCTCAAAAACTGGCGAAAAGATTCGACCTTTTGGGCGATATCAAAGAACTTCTCAAGGATGAAAAAGAAAGGCTGGTTTTGGACATCGCCATAACCGGTCAGGCTTCTTCTCCCAAGTTCACCTTGGATACCTCAAGAGCTCAAAAGCGCTTTGAAGAAAAAGTAAAAATCAAGGATGAGAAATTAAAAAAAGAGCTTGAGGATAAAGCAAAAAACTTTCTGAAAAATCTATTGGAGAAGAAATAAAATCATTACTCAGAAAAAGTTTGCATGTAAATAACCTGAATTCGACCAAACTGAAAAAACTCGTTTCCCATGAGAAAATTTTTGATTTTTTCCTTTCTAATTTTAACTTTTTCATTTACCTCAAAAGCAGAATCACGATTTGAAATTCGTTGCTCTGATCCCGAACTCACCTTGAAGGTCGAATCCATTTTAAAATCCTCCTATCAGGATATCTCCTTCTCTCTTCAGGAAAGCTTCGAAGAGAAAATCGAGGTCATCGTAGCCGATAATGAGAAAGAGTTTTTATCCAAGAGTGGAGGTACTTTCCCTGACTGGGGAATAGGATTTGCCTATCCTCAGAAAAACCTGATAGTTGTCAAATCTCCTAATAAATTCACCTACAACAAATCCCTATCCGAGATTCTCTCCCACGAGTTAGCCCATCTTTTTTTGAACAAAAAGGCAAAATACAAAAATCTCCCCCGCTGGGTGGATGAGGGCTTTGCCATGCAGAAATCAAAGGAGTGGAGGATAGGTCAGGACATCGCTGTGGCAAAGGCTATCCTGACCGGTTCTTTGGTCTCCCTTTCTCAGATCGAGAGGCTCAATACCTTCAAAAGGAGCAAGGCGGAATTAGCTTACACCGAAAGTTTTTTAGCGGTCTCCTATTTTCTATCCGAGTACGGAGAGGAGAACTTCAACCGCTTGGTTGACCATATTGGAGAGGATAAAAACTTAGACTCCGCCTTTATGTCAACCACCGGATCGGACTTCTCAGGTTTTCAGAAAGAGTTTGAGGATTATCTCAAAAAAAGATACCAGTTCATCGCTCTTTTAGGTGACACCTTTTTGTTATGGTTGGGTCTTGCATTTTTGATTGTCCTTATATATGTTATGAAAAAAAGAAAAACGAAGAAAATCTTGAAAAGATGGGAAAAAGAGGATGAGGACCTTTTAACAGATGAGCGGTAAAAAATTCAGGTATAAACTCGAATATCTTTTAGTTTTATCTTTGAGATTTTTTTTAAACCTTCTCCCCTACCGGACAAGCGTATTTTTAGGTTCTTTGATCGGGGATATAACCTATATTTTAATCCCCAAAAGGAAAAAGATAACCTTGAGAAACCTCTCCCGATGTTTTAAGAATAAAGACAAAAAAAGCTTAAAAAAGATTGCCAGGTCAGCCTACAGAAACATAGGGAAATCCTTAGCTGAATACATCCTTTTCCCCAAATTGAACAAAGAGAGGATATCCGAATTAGTTGAGATCCGTGGTCAGGAGCATCTGGATTACGCCCTGAAAAATAAAAAGGGTGCAGTTATGGTATCCGGGCATTTCGGAAGCTGGGAGCTTATGGGCGCTGCTTTAAGACAGAGAGATTATCCTGTCGATTTTTTGGTCGGGGAACAGCACAATCTCATGGTGGACAACCTGATGAATCGCCACCGGGAGATGATGGGCATCGGGATAATAAAGATGGGCGCGGCAACCAGGGGAGTGATAAAGGCACTGCGTCAAAACAGGTTAATCGCCATGCTCTCTGACCAGGATGCAGGAAGGGATGGTACTGTAATTAGCTTCTTCGGCTATCCCGCATCCACACCTAAGGGTCCCGCTGCATTTTCCCTTAAGACTGGCTCTCCTATGATAATGGGCTTTATGATAAGGGAAAATAACGGAAAGCAGAAAGTCATAATCCGCAAAATAGAGACGGGGGAAAAAACCGACGATAGGGAGAAAGACATAAATAGATTAACTCAGGCTTATACTTCCCTTTTAGAAGAATATGTGAAAAAATATCCGGATCACTGGTACTGGCTTCACCGACGCTGGAAAAGCACAACCGGGGAATAATTCAAAATTTAAAATGAAAAATTCAAAATTGGACATAAAACAGAGGGCATATAAATTTGCACTAAGCGTAATAAAATTTCTGGATTCATTGCCTTATGAAGGAACTACTAATATTTTGGGAGATCAGCTACTGAGAAGTTCCACAAGCATTGGAGCAAATATAATTGAAGCCCAAGCGGGAAGCTCGAAAAAAGATTTTACCAATTACTTGAATCACGCTCTCAAATCCTCGAACGAGACCAAATTCTGGTTAGGATTATTAAGGGATAGCGGTAAGGGAGATAAAGAAATTATTAACTCTCTACTAAAAGAAACAAAAGAATTATCCAATATATTTGGCTCCAGCATTTTAAAATTAAAAAGTGAAAAACATTAATTTCTAATTTTTAATTTTAATATTTGAATTTTATTGATGCATAAAATCCTGATAATCCAGACCGCCTTCTTAGGTGACGTGATTTTGACCACTCCTCTGGTCAAAGCCACAAGGAAGTTATTCCCGGATGCTAAAATATCCTTTCTTTTAATTCCCCAGACCAAAGAGGTCTTTTCTGACAATCCTTATCTTGATGAGATAATAGTCTATGACAAAAAGGGTGAAGAAAAAAAGTCAAAGGATTTTCTCCATCTGCTAAAGAAACTAAGACAAAGGAATTTCGATTTAGCACTTTTCCCCCATCGCTCCCTGAGGAGCGCTCTTTTAGCTTACCTTTCGAAAATTCCCCGAAGAATTGGTTTCGACAAATCCGATGGCTCAATTTTTTTTACCGAAAAAATCAAATACAACTCCTCAATTCACGAAATCGAGCGCAACCTCACCCTATTGAAACCATTGATCCTTAAACCATTGAACATTGAACCGTTAAACATTAAGCAATTAAACTTTGAAATCCCAAACCTATCTCCCGAACTTTACCCTTCTGATGAAGATATTCTTTTCGTTCGGAGATTTTTAAAAGATTCAAAAGTTGATGAAAAAGAAAAAATCATCGCCATCGCACCAGGCTCAGTATGGGAAACAAAAAGATGGCTTGCTCAGAGATTCGCTCAAGTAGCTGATCTTTTGATAGAAAAAGAGAAGGCAAAGATAATCCTGGTGGGAGGAGCTGAGGACAAACAACTATGTCAAGAAATTTCTGCCATGATGAAAAAAAGACCGGTGATTGCTGCAGGAAAAACAACTGTTTTGCAGTCGGCTGTTATCATCTCAAAATCGAAAGTGCTTCTGTCCAATGATAGCGCACCGGTTCACATCGCCTCAGCTACAAAAACCCCCACCGTTGCGATCTTCGGCTCAACCATTCCCTATTTCGGTTTCGGCCCATACGGAAACGATCACACCATTATCCAAAAAAAGCTTCCCTGTAGACCCTGCGGAATACACGGAAAGAGAAAATGCCCGGAGAAACATTTTAAGTGTATGAAGGATATAACCACAGAGGAGGTATTCCAGGCAGTTTCGGAGTTGATAAAAGGTTGATATCAAAGCATAAAACATTATTCCAATATATGCAAGTAATATGTAGGGGAGGGGCTTGTTGAGCAAAGCGAAATCCCGTTTCTGCGGGATTCCCTCCCGCACCCTATTGGAAGACCACTCTGATTGTGCAGGTAAGGGTCTTCCCTACATTTTGTCTTTCAGCGAAAATGAAAAAAGTGAATATAACCATTATCGGAACAATCAATAAAGATACTATAATACTCCCTGACAAAAAAACAATTAAAAGCTTCGGAGGAATTCTATTTAACATCTTATCCCTCTCATATCTGGGTGGTGAAAAAGCAAAACTTTTTCCGGTATGCAATTTAGGATATGACGTTTTCCCGGAGGTTAAAGGTCATGTTAAAAGTTTGACAAATGTGAATCCCTCTGGAATCACCAAGGTAAAAAATAAAAACAACCACGCCTTTTTATATTATGACAAAACCGGGGATAGAAAGGAGATTTTAAAAAACTCAGTTCCCGAACTCACCTTTCAAAAGATCAAGCCCTTCTTGAAATCGGATGTGCTACTGGTAAATTTCATTTCCGGCTTTGATCTGAGCTTGGCAACTTTAAAAAGATTAAGAAAAGACTCAAACGCTTTAATCTATACCGACCTGCATAGCCTCACCCTGGGAATTAAAAAGAACGGACAAAGATTTCTCCGCGCTCCGCCCCGATGGAAAGAATGGGTCTCCCAGACAGAGATCCTTCAGATGAACTTCTTTGAGTTTTTGACCCTGGCAAAAAAAAGGTTAAAAACATTAAATGAGATCAAAGATTTTGGATCAGAGATTCTGAATCTGGGAGTGAGATTCGTTCTGGTAACCAGGGGTGAAAAAAGCGGATATTTTATCTACAGAGAAAAAAACGAAGTGGGGATTAAAAGAATTAAAGTGCCTAAAATAAAGAAAGTAAAAGACACAACCGGCTGCGGAGACGTCTTCTCAGCAGCTTTTATATTGAGTTATCTAAACGGGAAAAAGCCACAAAAGGCATTTGAGATCGCAAATTTCACCGCCACTCAAAAATGCAAATTCTCAGGAATAGAGAATCTGGGTAAATTAAAAAATTTTAAAGATAAAATCTTTTAATTGATTTGGAGCATACCTAAATGTATAAGGAATATTCATTGTAATATTAATCAAGCTAAAGCTTGATATACCATTATAATTGAAAATCCATCTTGTTAAAAATCGTTTTTATTATATATTTCCAATTAAGGGAAGATCATTTTTTGACTTTAAAAAGAAATTTTCACCTGATGGTATTTTCTTTATGATTGGAGATATAAAATGAAAAAGATTCTAATCGATGGTGATTCGCTCAAACTTGAGGATATTTTTGATGTCACAGAGGGAATGGTTTCGGTGGCTGTATCTAAAAAAGCATATCCCAAAATCAACAGGTGCCGGAAATTCACAGAAAAGCTGGTTCAATCAAAAAAGATAGTTTACGGGATAAACACCGGTTTTGGCAAGCTCTGCAGGGAAAGAATCGGTAAAAAGGATATTGAGAAACTTCAAAGAAATTTAATATTATCCCATGCCTTATCAGTCGGCCCTGTTTTCTCCGAGGAGGAAGTTCGAGCCATAATGCTTCTAAGGGCAAATGTCCTGGCAAAGGGATACTCCGGGGTGAGGTTGGAGCTAATCCAGACTTTGGTTGATATGATTAATAAAAATGTTTGTCCCCTGATCCCTGAAAAAGGCTCGGTTGGAGCTTCAGGAGATTTGACTCCTTTGGCTTTTATTGGACTGGTTTTGATCGGTGAGGGCTGGGCATTTTACCAGGACAGGCTTTTAACCGGTAAAAATGCATTAAACAGAGCAAAGATCAAACCCCAGAAACTCTCAGCAAAAGAGGGTCTGGCTTTAATCAACGGAACTCAAGTGATGACCGCCATCGGAGCATTAGCCCTTCTTAAAGCTGAAAGGTTAGCCCAGCAAGCTGATATGGCAGGCGCTTTATCAGCTGAGGCTTCCTTGTGTACTCCTGCTCCTTTCGATGAAAAGATACAAAAGGTGAGAAGACACAAGGGTCAGGAAGAATCAGCCAAAAATCTAAGAGAGCTTATGAGAAATTCCCGGATAAGGGAATCTCATAAAGACTGCCCCAGAGTTCAGGATCCCTACTCTTTCAGATGCATGCCCCAGGTTCACGGGGCAGTCAGGGATGCACTGCGATATGTCAGGAAAGTTCTCGAAACGGAGATAAATTCTGCGACCGATAATCCCCTGATTTTCCCTGAGCAGAAAGAGGTTATCTCAGGAGGTAATTTCCACGGCGAACCTGTTGCCCTGGCTTTAGATTTTCTGGGAATAGCTGTCTCAGAGTTAGCCAGTATCTCGGAAAGAAGAATAGCAGCACTCTGCGATTCCAACATCTCAGGCCTCCCTTCATTTATCGTTCAGAATCCGGGCATAAACTCGGGATTTATGATGGCTCAAACCGCAGCTGCTGCTCTGGTTTCAGAAAATAAAGTTTTAGCTCATCCCGCATCAGTGGATTCGATTCCCACCTCTATAAATCAGGAAGATCACGTCTCCATGGGAACCATATCCGCCCGTAAAGCCAGAGAGATAATAAACAATGTCGAGGATGTTCTGGCTTTGGAGTTTTTAGCTGCCTCTCAGGGAATAGATTTTAGAGCACCTCTTTCACCCGGAGCTGGAACTAAGAAAATCTTCCAGAGAATAAGGCAAAAAGTAGAGAAGCTGGAAAAGGACAGGTTAATGGTCGGTGATGTGATTAAGATAAAGGAGTTGATGCGGAAAAATTTCGATCTTAAATAACCTCAGTTAATCTATCCTTTAAAAATATGGGGCAGATATAAAAAGCAACAATTAAATTTTTGATTCCCCATTCAACTGTTTACGCGAGGAGTTCAACTTATTACACTTAAATTCTTATAAAACTGATTCAAACAAACCATCCAATGAATCTATGCCCCAATGCGTTCCTCGGACAAAACGTGGTACAGCCAAAAAATTAAATGAAATTTCCAATGAATAAAATTATTTACGTATTATTTATGAGAAGGACGAGATACTTCGAATAGTCTTACAAAAAGAACCTCCGCGCTGAAAAAAGGAGGTTGGGCCATCCCCTGACTCGACCTCCTTTTACTTTATGAAGTCGCTTTTTTTCTCTGAGATTAAAGTTACACCAAGAATTATATTTTTTTAAAATTATCAGAATTCCCATTGAAGTTAGATCCACTATTAGCGCAGAGGTTCTAACACAACAAAAAATATCCTGTCTTCGATTGGGAGGGTAGGGTTTAATTTTTATTTTTAAATTTTAATTTTAAATTTTTCATTTTCAATTTTTATTTTCTATTGATGTAATTGCAAAAGTTTTATCTTTTCATCTGGTTTGAAAAAAGAAATTAAAAACGATAAGAACATTCAATCCCCTTGACCTATACCTCTCTTTTTCTTATTTTAAAAAGAATTGCCGATACTTACAAAATGGGTTAGTGAATATTATGCTCGGGAATATCCTTAAAAAAATCCTTTACCTTCTTGCCCTAAGTCTCGCTATTGCATTCGCTTTTAACCAACAAGGATATGCCCAGGAAAAAGAGGATGTAATCGAGCTTCTGCATGCGGACAGCTCCTACTGGAACTTGGAAGAGGATAACGTGATAATAAGCCTTTTCGGGGATGTCCAGTTCAAACATGGAAATGTTTATTTAAGCTCCGACCGGGCCATATGGTACAAAACCGCAGAACAGATAGTATTTTTGGGAAGGGTTGAAATCGCCGACGAGGACATCAGCCTTTCATCCCTGAGATTAACCTATTACCAGAGAAGAAAAAAAATAGTTGCTGAACAGAATGTCAGGCTCTGGAGCAAAGAAGAACAGGTGCTCATAACCGGACAAAGAGGTGAATACCAAAGAGAGAAAAAATACGCTCTGTTCACCCAATCCCCTCAACTGGAGATCTATCCTGAAAAACCGGAGTCAACCATCGTGGTCACCGCCGATACCCTGGAGTATTTCGCAGACCAAGAAAAAGGCTTTGCCAAAGAGAAGGTTCATATAAAAAAGGGAGATATGGATGCTTTCTGCGGTCTGGCTGAGCTATCCCGGGGGGACTCGCTTCACACCG
>Ga0111201_1045_pt1 | contig 16995 bp, 10 predicted proteins | sample DeeMarSWOR324_28_FD_80375 | JGI IMG/M metagenome (GOLD analysis project Ga0111201, IMG submission 80375) | candidate division Zixibacteria bacterium SM23_73_2 | reverse complement strand
TATGGCAGGCTGAGCAGGTTTCATCACCGACCATCACAACATCGGGAGGAGATCCTCCCCAGGAGGATACCCGGGGAAGCAGAAGCAGAAAGAGGATAAAACCTAAGGTGAAACCCATTTCTTTTTTGTTTTTGAAACGCTTTAGAAATTTTAGCATAAACCTCCTTTCTCCTTTGAATAGTTTGATGATATAGTTTTATCTCCCCCTGATCATTGGACTGATAAATCTACATCTCTTTTTCATTTGGCTGCAAGATGTGTTATTATTACAATTTGAAATACATAAAAAGGAATAAATAGGATTTGTCAAGAAAAAAATAAATTTCTTTTATAAAAATCATTAAATTAAAACCCGGGATTGTTAAATTTCAAAAAAAATTTGTACCCGGGTTAATTTTTATGTTTTTTAATTATTCTTTTTGTGCACTCAAACTATGTAACAGTTTTTAAGGCTATGGAGAGATTGTTGGTTGGGCTGAAAATTAATCGCCTTTTGTGTTAGGCTGCATGTTCTCAATTGAATAAAATTACCTTGCCTGAAAGTGAAAAACTTGTTTAATTGTGAAAAATATTAACCCTAAAACCCATAGGAGGTTTCCTATGAATCGCGTCTCTTTAATTGCTGTTGTAATTCTTGTTGTTTTTCTTATCAGTTTGGGCTTGGCTGGCATTCCACAGCTGATCAGCTATCAGGGGATGCTGACCACACCAGGAGGAAGCCCGGTATCAGACGGGGAGTACGATTTAACTTTTAAGATCTATGGTTCTATCTCAGGGAGCGATTCCTTATGGTGGGAGCATCATACTGATGTTAACGTGACCAATGGACTTTTTAACGTTTTGCTGGGGAGCATAAGTTCACTTTCATCTTCGGTTTTTGAGGACAGCGTCAGGTATCTGGGGATCAAAGTTGGAACTGATCCGGAACTTACTCCCAGAACAAGGCTAACCAGTGTTCCTTTTGCTCATCGGGCTGGGACTTCTGAAACCGACGGCGATTGGACCATCTCTGGGAGCAACGTATATCGCACAGATGGTAACGTTGGCATTGGAACGATCACTCCTCAAGAGAAGCTGGATGTGTTCGGAATCGTGAATATGAGCGGTTTCAAAATGTCCGCAGGTGCCTCTAATGGTTATGTTTTAACCTCAAATGCTTCCGGTGTAGGAACCTGGCAAGCTGCATCAACAGGCATTGGCGGAAGCGGAACAGCCAATTACCTTTCCAAATTCACCAGCTCAAACACGCTTGGCAACTCGATGCTCTATGAAACTGGAGGCAAAATAGGGATCGGAACCACCAGTCCAACAACCTTGCTGGAATTGAAAGGAACTGATGCTCAGTTAACTTTGAATACCACCAGTGCCCTGGCTGGGCTAAATATTCAACAAAACGGCTCTGCCAAATGGAACTTTGCCTGGAATTCTGGAAGTAAATATCTTTATTTCTACAACTTTTCTGGAACGCCCGGAACCAGGATGGTCATCCAGGACAGCACCGGTAATGTTGGCATTGGTACCATAAGCCCTCAGGAGAAGCTGGATGTGTCCGGAATCATTAAGATGAGCGGCTTCAAAATGTCTTCAGGTGCTTCTAATAGTTATGTTTTGACCTCTGATGCTTCAGGTTTAGGAACCTGGCAGGCAGCACCAGGGGGCATCGGTGGAAGCGGCACAGCCAATTACATCCCCAAATTCACAGCTACCGCTACTCTTGGAAACTCAGCTATTTATGAGACCGGTGGCAAGGTGGGCATCGGGCTTTCCAACCCCTCTAAGAAACTACATCTATCGGAGGATGCTGCTTTGTCATATCCTTTGAAGCTGGATAATCCGAACGCTAATGTGGGATCTGGTCCCGGTATCCTTTTCTCGGCAGGTGGGGACGGCTCAACCAGGGGTAAGGGGGGATTAGTCTATGAATTAACCAGCACCTGGAATCGAGGGAGCTTTCATTTCTTGCAGGATGCAAACGCTAATCTTGACAACCCCACATTTTCTGATGCGGTTATGACCATAAGAAACGATGGCAAAGTGGGGATTGGGACAACCGGCCCTTCCTACAAGCTTGATGTCAGAGGTGATAGAATTCAATTGAAAGAGGATGCCACTGGACACTGGATTGCAATGAGGACCGATGGCACTGTTCTTGATTTCTCTTTCTCGGGGGCGCATCTTTACTTCCAGGGGAACGCAGATGGTGAACATATATTCTTGAATCCCAGCCGCAACAGCAACGTTGGCGTGGGGACGATTACCCCGACGGCTCGGCTGCATGCGGTCGGAGGTGACTACGGAGTAAAAGGTAAAGGGAGTATAGCGGGAGGCTACTTCGAGGACAGCGGGGTGGACAACTATGTTTATCTGGGGTATCGCACCAGGGGCCGAGGCATACACGCCATCGGCGACAGCATCGGCGGCGCTTTCGGCACCGACTTAAGTGGCTTTGCGTACTGTGGATATTATGGTACCGGAATCCAAGCCAAGGGCGATGTCTCAGGCGGGAATTTTGTCGATCTCTCGAGCGGCATGGATGTCGACGTCGCTTGGAGCACTTACAAAGTCTTGGGTTCGGGAAGTAACAGCTTTGTTCAAAACCACCCGCATGAGGCAGACAAGGTGATCGTCTACACTTCACCGGAAGGAGATGAGACCGCGACTTACACTCGCGGCACGGCAAAACTTTCAGGGGGTGAAGCTCGTGTTCCATTAGGTGAGACCTTCAAATGGGTCACCAACCCCGAGATAGGGCTTACAGCCCATCTCACCCCTCGAGGAGACTGCGAAGGACTGTACGTGGCTTCCCTTACCACTGACGAGATGGTCGTCCGCGAGTTGCGAGGCGGAACCTCGGAAGTGGTTTTTGACTATCTTGTTTATGGCCTGAGAATCGGTTTTGAAGAAATCAGCGTCGTACAAGCCAAGCGAAAGGAGGCATACATACCATCTATGAGTGACCATCGCCAGACATACAACACCTATCCTCAGTTAAGACATTATAATGCGCTGGAGAGGTTTAAGCGAATGAATGCCGAGATCGGAAGGTCTTCTTCCGAGACTGGTGAGGCTAAGGCGCTGCTAAACGCCATTCATGAGTTCGGCCCAACGATTGACCGTTCAGTGACCAGCGATCAGTTCTAGCGCTGCGAACAGAACGGGTCAGGCAACAGAAAAGGGTGCTTGATCATCTCTTGTCGTCGAGCACCCTTGTTCACAATTGGCAGGCAGCAGGAAAAAGGAGGTAGTGAAATGACCAAGCTATTGGTTTTGTCCAAAGGCAAAGGCTTTATCGTAATATAATATGAGATCCGGCTGTGGTTTCTTCCTCCAGTCCCTGAGTACCTCCCAAGGGACAGAACACAGCCGGTTTTATTTGACATCATGTAGCCCACATTGCCCTCAAGGTGAGCTTTTTAATTTGGAGTGCAAAAACTTGTTTTTGCCTGCAACAACGAAGTTGTTGCACTCCAATGCAAGGTGAGCAATTCTATTTGGAATGCAAAAACTTGTTTTACCAGAACAAAAAAGTAGAACAGGTTTTCCAACCTGTCCTATCATTGAAGATATTCAAAATCTGGTGGCTAAGATATGAAATCAGTCTTCTTGCTCGAACAGCTTTTTATATTCTCCATAACCTTCCTTTTCCAGATCCTCTTTGGGAATGAATCTCAATGCTGCCGAGTTTATGCAGTATCTTAATCTTGTAGGAGCTGGCCCGTCCTCAAATAGATGGCCCAGATGAGAATCCGCATCTTTGCTTTTTACTTCGGTCCTGGTCATCCCTAAACTGGTATCTTCCTTTTCCACAATATTATCTGGCTCTAAGACCTTAGTAAAACTGGGCCAACCTGTGCCGGAATCGAACTTGTCTTTGGATGAAAAAAGAGGCTCACCGGAAACAACATCCACATATATCCCCTCTTTCTTGTTATTCCAATATTGGTTGTCAAACGGCTTTTCGGTCCCGCATTCCTGGGTCACCTGGTACTGCAGGGAGGTGAGTCTTTTTTTCAATTCCTCTTCTTTCGGCTTTCTGTATTTCTCCTCCCAATTCTTTTTTTTGAATTCCTCTCTGCCAGTGCCTTTTTCGTATCGTTGGTACTCTGCGGTTTTCTTTTTAGCATAATCCTGATGGTACTCCTCTGCCATATAGAATTTGGTTAATGGCACAATCTCGGTAACTATGGGTTTAGCAAATTTTTTTGATTTTTCCAGTTTTTCTTTTGATTTTTCTGCTTTTATCTTCTGCTCTTGGTTATTATAAAAAATAGCTGTCCGGTACTGCGAGCCTTTGTCTACGAACTGCCCGTCTTTGTCCGTGGGATCGATCTGCATCCAGTAGTAATCCAAAAGATCATCATAAGATATCCTGGAGGGATCAAAGGTGATTTGAATTGCCTCATAATGGCCTGTCGTTCCGGAACACACTTCCTGGTAAGTGGGATTTTCCTTGTGGCCACCGGTGTATCCGGAGACAACGTCGACCACGCCCTCTAAATTTTCAAAAGCATGCTCCATACACCAGAAGCAGCCACCAGCAAAAGTTGCCTTATCTAAGGCATTGTTCTTTTTTACCTCTTCTTGTCCAGACATAGAAGCTCCTTGTGATAGAGTCAAAAGCCCGATAATAGTAATTAATATTATTATAAGCTTCATATTTTAATACCACCTCCTATCTCAGTTAGCTATACGAATCTACCGGTTCAATATTTTGACGACTGGATGTAGTAAGACTTCAGAATCCTTACTTGAAAGAGCAAAATCGCCAAGCCCATCTTAGAGGAATTGGCGATTCAGCTTATTGATCATCAATTAGAGTCCTAATCCCTTAGCAACTCCTTCACCATAAGCAGGATCAGCTTTACCGAAGTGAGAAACCATCCTCTCCTGGATGAGACGCGGCACCTTTTTGAGGCTGTTTACCAAGTTCTGGATAAGTCGGGACTGCTGGTCCGGGGGCATCAACCGGAATAAGTTGCCAGGCTGAACGTAGTCATCGTCGACCACCGGTTGATTATATCTATCGGCATCGCCTGAGATCTTAAGCGGCGGCTCCTTAAAGGCTGGATCCTCCTTAGGACCTCCGAAACTGTTGGGCTCATAGTTAGGCGAATCTCCTCCATTATCGTCGAACCGCATGAATCCGTCACGCTGATAGTTATTTGCCTTTGCGGTTCGGGGGCGATTAATCGGCAGAAGTGCATAGTTAACCCCAAGGCGGTAACGGTGTGTATCCGCATAGGAGAAAACGCGAGCCTGAAGCATCTTGTCCGGTGAGAATGAAATACCTGAAACGATATTGGAGGGCTCAAAAGCAGCCTGTTCGACTTCAGCAAAGTAGTTTGACGGATTGCGGTTAAGTTCCATAACTCCAACTTCGATCACCGGATAATCCTTGTGGGGCCAAACCTTGGTTAGGTCAAATGGATTCCACCGGAACTTCTCAGTTTCAGTTTCCGGCATAATCTGAATCTCCAGACGCCATCTGGGATATTCACCTCGCTCTATCGCCTCGAACAGGTCACGGGTTGCCCAGTCAGGATCTTTGCCCGCGATCTTATCGGCCTCCTCCTGCATGAAATTCTCTATTCCCTGCATAGTTTTGAAATGGAACTTCACCCAGAATCGCTCATTATCAGCGTTGATGAAGCTGTAGGTATGGCTTCCATAGCCGTTCATATGCCGAAATCCTTTGGGTATGCCGCGATCGGAAAAAAGAATTGTAACCTGGTGCAAGCTTTCAGGAACTAAGGACCAGAAGTCCCACCACATAATCTCCGACCTGAGGTTATTCTGGGGAAGGCGCTTCTGAGTATGGATGAAATCCATGAATTTCATGGGATCGCGTACGAAGAAAACCGGGGTGTTGTTACCCACCAGGTCCCAGTTGCCTTCCTCGGTGTAGAATTTCAGGGCGTATCCCCTGACGTCGCGCACCGTATCAGCCGAGCCCCTCTCACCAGCTACGGTGGAGAAGCGAGCAAACATCTCAGTCTTCTTGCCAACCTCCGAGAAAATCTTAGCCTTGGTGTAGCGGGTGATATTTTTGGTAACTGTGAGAGTGCCATGGGCTCCCGCTCCCTTGGCATGTACCACGCGCTCAGGAGTTCGCTCCCGATTGAAATGGGCCATCTTCTCGAATAGATGGAAATCCTGAAGCAGAAGAGGGCCCCGCGGTCCCGCGCTGAGAGAGTTCTGATTATCAGCGTAAGGGATGCCGGTTGCAGTTGTCAGGGTTTTGGAATTGGCACCCTTTTTTTTCTCCTTGTTTGGACTTTTCATTCCCAATCCTCCTTTTAGTTATCTTCAGTTTAATGTATATTTTCGGAATATAATATAAAGTTCATCTTATAATTTAAAAAGATTTTTTTGTGAGGGCAAGCCAAATCTATAATAATCCTCCTTATTGTTAACCGATAATAACTGATGGTCGCTTATTTTTTCACGCTTTTTAAGGGCTGTCCTATAATAACTTATGGGAGTTCAGAGGATTTGCTTAGGAAAATGGAAATGAAGAAAATCTATCCTATATGACGCCAGCACATTACTAACAACTTGTGGGATAATGGATTAAACTGGTGCCCCGCCCTCACTCTCAACAAACCTTTATGTATTTTGCATTTTCTAATAATTACATCATGTTATGATTGGCGAAACTCGTTGGAAGATAATATTATAAATCTGACCTTACTGATTTTTGTATCGAGCACCCAATCATATATCAAGTTAGCCTTATCCTTAAGCTGGTCGACTTAGGACAGATCTGAATTAAAGAACTCAATTTTATGCAATTGGATTTCGAGTTAATGCTCAGAGGAACTTATTACCAGGACAACATCTTTTTGGATTCTTCAGACAACCCCTCCCAGTTCTTTTTAGTACGCTGGTGAGCTTCGGAGAAACTGTAGATCTCATACTTTATCCCAATCCGGTCACATAGATGAAGCAGCTTTCTTCTTATTTGCATTGCTTCAGTAAGGGTTCTGATCGGCTTGGTGAACACTTCAGTTAGAGTACTTAAGTACTCAGCTTCTGGCAGGCTCTGATTTTCAAGGTGGTAGAAAAGCCATTTGGGGACATAGGGCTCAAAGGCTTTATTTTTGGCATAGATCCAGAGGACTATACTTTGAACTGCCCGGATAAGGGAATCTACAACGTTGTAAAGCTGGCCCCGCTTGGCCCAGAGCTCAGGGAAAAACACCAAGTATTCGTGAACCTCGTTGTGGTACTTTCGCAAAAGCTTTTTTTGCTCCCAATCCGGATAAACCAGTTTTTTCTGTAGAAGATTTCTGGTACGATCATCGACGTCGAAAAGAATCTGCGAGTTCTGATGATCCCAGCGCCTAAGCTGCGTCCAGAACCTTGATGGTGATTTAGCCCTGAGTGCTTTCTGGTATGAGAGAACAACTATATCGAACTCCATCTCCTTGTAGCTGATCCAGCCAATTGATATAAGTTTATCCAGTGATTTAATGCAGTTGTTTTGAGCATAGACCAAAAGATCGAGGTCCGAATACTCGTCTCCGAATCGTCTGCCTATTGATCCGGTTCCAAGAACACCGACAACACCATCGAGTTTGGAGATTTTTTTGGTTATTGTCTTTCCAGCTTTTAAAAAAGTCCGATAACGATTTTTACCTTTGTATGGTGTACGCATTATTTATTTCCAATGGTGTTAGTTTAAATTGGCAGTCCAAATAGCTTAAGCCAGCGACCATATTTTTTCCATTTTGATTGTATGTTTTCTGACCTTTGAAATTTCTAAGTATTTAAATAAATATTTATTTTTTTTCAAGTTAAAATTAACTTCTTTAAATTCTGTTGTTACGATATTATTGCAAAAAATATTATTAAAGAAGGATCTGTCACAGCCTTTGATGTTGATCAGCCCACCTTGCCTCCAAGGTGGGCTTCCGATGGAGGGGAAAAATTCAATGAAACATAGTTCCCTTCGCTGGTTAGAACTTTCCCCTACTTTACCCAAATTTTACTTGCATAAAAATGATAGTCTTATTTAATTGTATAAAGACGTAACCTTAAAACCGGTAGGAGGTGCGTGATGAGAAGACTCCTTATGCTGGTTGCCTTCGTTTGTTTTTTTGTTGGTGCCAGCCTCAGCTGGGGTGAGATTCCTCAGCTGATCAACTACCAGGGGATGCTGACCACCCCAGGAGAAAGTCCAGTATCAGATGGGCCGTATAATCTAACCTTCAAAATCTATGGTTCCGAATCAGGCACAGATTCTCTCTGGCGGGAATATCATACGGGTGTTCAGGTTACCAATGGACTGTTCAACGTGACCCTGGGTAGTATCAGCACACTCTCATCTTATGTTTTCGATGGCAGCGTCAGGTATCTGGGGATCACCGTTGGTTCTGATTCGGAGCTTTCTCCCAGAACCAGACTTACCAGTGTAGCCTATGCCTATAAAGCTGATATAGCAGATAGCGCAACCGTGGCAGTATCAACTCCCATGGGAGGAGGCTGGTGGGATATCGGGACCGTGGTTAGATTGCAAAATAATCAAGACAGTGTAGGCATTGGTACCGGGCTCCCGGCTGAAAAGCTTCATGTCGTCGGAAATATCAGGTTGGGTAATTTAGGAGCTATTAAATTTGGTGATGACGACACCAGGATTTATGAATCAGCAGACAACTTGTTTTTTACCGCTAACAACGATATCTATGTAGAGCCGGATGACGATATTTATATCCGTGCTGATGGCGGTTCTGATTGGATTCGGTTTGATCCAGAAGCTCGAGAGGTCGGTATAGGGACTATGGAACCCACAGAGATGCTGCATATCGAAAACTCTGCCAGCGGAGGCGCGGCGTTTTTGAAGCTCGAAACATCACATGCCACCAACTACCATGAAGTAGGTATGCGCATCCAGACGCCCGTAAACATGTGGCATCTTAGGATGGATGATGATGCACACAATAATCTTCCGGATACGGGCTCCCTGGCCTTAAGAAGCCAGAATTCCGGTAAAGAGGTGATGGTCTGGACCGACGACGGTCACGTCGGTATCGGTACAACGCAACCTTCGTCGAAATTGGACGTCAACGGGGATCTGGAGGTAACCGGTGCCTATAAGGGGAACATCTCATCCTCTTCAAGCAGCGATGGGGCATCTTTTCCGCGTCCGGCTTATGACAGCGGCTGGCGAGCGATTAACCAAGGTCAGGTTTGCACACTGACCCACAGTATCGGGGGTCATCCAGACAACTACGTGGTTGACCTTCAGTTCGCCAATAGTAATGGCCGAAGTCAGGCTTCGTATGGGAGAGACGAGGATGAATATGGAGACGACCGTGGAACCGAATGGAGATCGCTGACCAATAGTCAGATCCAGGTCTTCCGTTGGCCGAACGATACAGTGGCAGATAGTATCAGAGTACGCATCTGGGTATGTAAATGAGAAAGAAAAAAATAGGTAATATTCAATAGCCCACCTTCAGGGCAAGGTGGGCTTTTTATTTTTTAAAAAATACATTTTGTTATCCGACCGGGATATACTTCTATTTTGGGTGGGGGGGAAATGAATCCACTAAATCTGCATAACTTAGTAGGATACCGGCCTTTCCCAATTTTTCTTTAGATTGTAATTGACAACCAGAGGATATCTTATTTATTTAGATACAAATGTTAATCCTTAAACTAAAAGGAGGTCTTCGATGATAAAACATAACTCACTAAGATGTGCACTGGTGCTGGCGATCAATTTCCTTATGCTGGTAATCTTTGGCTGCGCTACTACTGAAAACGGTAAAATCCCCATTACCACCAGATCCGAACAAGCCCGGAAATATTTTCTGGAGGGGCGCGATCTTTTTGAAAAACTACGTTTTCAGGAATCTCTTCAATTCTTCGAGAAAGCTGTTATGGAGGATTCTAACTTCGCTTTAGGCTATTTATACTTGTCTTTTCCCCAACCCAGTGCAAAGGGATTTTTTGAGATGCTCGATAAAGCTGTGGCTTTAGCAGATAAAGCTTCCCCGGGAGAACGTCTCTGGATTTTGGGGGTCGAAGCAGGGGTGAATGGTTTTGCAATGAAACAGAGAGAGTACTACCAGAAGTTGGTGGCAGACTATCCAGAGGACGAACGGGCACTCAATCTATTGGGTAATCATTATTTCGGTCTGCAAGAGTATGCACTGGCAATAGAAGAATACACAAAAGCAACTCAGATCGCTCCGGACTTTTCACAGCCCTATAATCAGTTAGGTTATGCTCACAGATTTTTGGGAAATTACGCCGAAGCAGAAAAAGCCTTTAAGAAATATATCCAGCTGATTCCGGATGATCCCAATCCTTATGACTCTTATGCTGAATTACTTATGAAAATGGGTGAATTTGATAAATCAATAGAATTCTACCAAAAGGCTTTAGCGACAGATCCCAATTTCGTCGCCTCGCATATTGGCATAGCCACAAATCTCAACTTTAAAGGGAATCACCAGGATGCCAGGAAACAACTTCAGGTACTTTACCAGATGGCTCGCAACGATGGGGAACGACGTGCAGCTCACTTTGCCATGACGGTTTCCTATGTTGATGAAGGAAACACGGATAAAGCATTAGAAGAACAAAATAAGCAATACGCTTTGGCAGAAAAGATAAATGACGCTTCCGCGATGGCCGGAGACCTGGTGATAATGGGCAATATTCTTCTGGAGGCAGGAAGTTTTGATGAAGCATTGGCAAAGTACAATAAAGCGGTTGAACTTGTCGAGGAATCTGACCTTTCCGAGGAGGTAAAAGATAATACCAGACGCGGTTTTCTCTTTAATGCTGCGCAGGTTGCCTTAAAGAAGAAAGATTTCGAAACCGCAGAGGCTAATTCGGAGGAATATCGAAAACAGGTTGAAGCCATATATAATCCACTTCAAATTCGATTGTCTCACCAATTAGCTGGAATGATTGCCCTCGAAAAAAAACAGTACGATAAAGCGCTGGAAGAGCTTAAGCAGGCCAGTCAACAAAATCCCTATAATCTTTACAGAATGGCAATGGCTTATATGGGCAAAGGGGATAAAGAGAAAGCAAAAGAATTTTACGTGAAAGTTTCCAAATTTAACGCGCTGAATAGTCTAAACTATTCATTTATCAGAAAAAAAGCTGAGAGGTTAGTGGATTCGATGTGAGGTACAAAAGATACTGAAGCTGCCCCAATCTTACTCTGGTCAAACTTTTGAGTGTTTCAAGTAACCATCAAATTACATTATGTAAGAGCCGATGAAACTCTCAGGAAAGTAAAAGATGGGGTATGATTTAAGTTTCCTGGGGAGTGCGATTTTAGAGCCGGTCGAATGGATCGGATAGTTTGGTTTCACCCACCTCTGCTTAAACTATTCCTTCTGTTTGAGGCCAGAGTGTAGCTTGACTTCAAAGTTTCAGATTGACAAAAAGCCGAGATTCCCTATAATTAGATAGAGACATAAGATCTTTTGTTTAAAAAGCAGAATGATAGGCAAAACCATTTCGCATTACAGGATTTTGGAGAAGCTTGGCGGTGGGGCTATGGGTGAGGTCTACAGGGCTGAAGATGTAAAACTCAAACGCTCCGTCGTCCTCAAGTTTTTGCCACCTGAGTGGAGCCGTGACCCAGAGGCCAAACAGCGTTTTATCCAGGAGGCTCAGGTAGCCTCAATCCTTGATCACACGAACATTTGCATCATACATGAAATTGACGAGACCAAGGATGGTCAGATATTTATGGTCTTGACTTTCTATGAAGGTGAAACGCTAAAGAAGAAGATCCAACGCGAGCTTCTCAAGTTGAAGGAGGCAGTCGATATTGCCATTCAAGTGGCTAGCGGTCTGGGCAAAGCCCATGAGATGGGCATTGTTCATCGAGACATCAAACCGGCCAATTTGATGATTACTAAAAATGGAATAGTGAAAATTGTGGATTTCGGTTTGGCCAAGTTAGCCGGAGAGGCCAAGCTGACCAGAGCAAGAACAATCATGGGGACAGTCGCCTACCTATCTCCGGAGCAGGCACGGGGGGAAGAAGTAGATCAGAGAACAGATATCTGGTCACTGGGTGTAGTGTTATATCAGATGGTCACCGGGCAATTGCCTTTCGAAGGGGAGTATGAGCAGGCGATTATATATTCTATATTGAATCAAAAACCGCAACCTTTAACCCGGTTACGCCCGGGATTGCCGGTGGAGCTAGAACGGATCGTGAACCGAGCTTTGGCTAAAAATCCGGACGTTCGTTACCAAAAAGCCAAAGATATCCTGGTGGACTTGAAAGCGTTCCGAAAAGAAATTGGTTCTAAAAGTTCGAGGGATCGGTCTTCGGTGAAAGAGCTCCCGCCTTCAATTGCCGTGCTTCCATTTACCAATTTGAGTGCGGATAAAGAACAGGATTACTTCTGCGATGGTATGGCAGAGGAGATAATTAATTCCCTGACGCACCTGGAGAGTTTGCGGGTGGTTGCCCGCACTTCAACATTTTCATTCAAGGGAAAGGAGACAGACATCCGCGAGATTGGCAGGAAACTGAACGTGGAGAAGGTGCTTGAAGGGAGCGTGCGGAAAGCAGGCAATAGGCTCCGAATAACAGCACAGCTGGTCAACGTTGCCGATGGTTATCACCTCTGGTCTGGGAAATATGACCGCAACATGGAAGACGTGTTTGCCATTCAGGATGAGATCTCCCTGAACATCGTGGACAACCTGAAGGTCAAACTCCTGGGAGAAGAGAAGGCCAAACTAATGAAGCGTCATACCGAGGATCCTGATGCATATAGTCTATATTTGAGGGGTCGTTATTTCTGGAACAAGCGGACAGAGGAGAGCTTGAGAAAAGCAATTCAATACTTCGAGCAGGCGATCGAGAGGGATTCTGGCTATGCGCTGGCATACGCAGGCTTGGCCGATTCTTACATTTTACTTTCAGAATATAGTATACTCCCGCCCAGGGATGCTTTCCTAAAAGCGAAGGCAGCAGTGATGAGGGCTCTGCAGATCGAGGAAACGCTGGCTGAAGCACATACATCGCTGGCTCTTATCAAAACGTATAATGATTGGGATTGGGTGGGTGCTGAGAAGGAATTCAAGCAAGCAATTGAGTTCAATCCTGGTTATGCGACCGCTCACCAGTGGTTTGCTGAAAATTTAACTATGAGAGGAAAGTATGAGCAAGCTGTTTCGGAGAGCAAACAGGCGAAAGAACTTGATCCGCTATCCTTGGTCATAGGCGTGACATCGGCGATCACCCTCTTCTGCGGAACCCGCCAGTATGACGGGGTAATAGAAGAATGTCAAGAGGTTCTGGAGATGGACCCCAACTTCGGCGGGGCACTGAATATTCTGGGGATGGTTTATAGGGAAAGGGCTATGTATCAGGAAGCTATCGAGACATTCCAAAAAGCCAGAACCTTCGATGAGGGTAACACCTGGGTAACGGGGGAGCTCGGACATGTCTATGCATTATCGGGAAAGAGAAGCGCAGCCCAAAAGGTGCTCGAGGAATTGGAGCAACTCTCCAAACGAAGGTATGTCCCTCCAGACAACATAGCATTAGTCTATTTAGGTCTTGGTAAGAAAAAGCGGGCATTCGAATACCTGGAAAAGGCATACCAGGATCGCTCTGTCGGACTTTGTTGGCTCAAGGCGGATCCCATTTTTGACAGCCTGCGTTCGGATTCGAGGTATACAGCGCTACTGAAGAAGATAAGGTTGGAAAAATGATGGAACTCACCCTAAATCCCACTCTTAAAAAGAGAGGGACTTACTCCCCTTCTCTTTATAAAGGGAAGGGGTTAGGGGATGAGTCCCGAAAAAAGAATATTTTACGATGATCGGTAAAATAATATCTCATTACAAAATTCTTGAGAAGCTCTGTGGTATTCTGCTTCAAGGTACGAAGACGAGGCTTGAGAGTCACAAGTGGAAAGACGTAAAGTGCAGGATCAAAGAGTGTTGTCGGCTGGAGTGACAAGCCTGGATGCCCCACAACTCTGCTATGGGATAGCTGGTACTTGAAACGGTGTTTGCGGCTTTATGCGGATATATATTAACAATGTTAGGTATAATTGCAAAACTGTTCAAACTGCATAGCAGAAATTTAATCATGAACAATGTTAAGAATTGGTACCATAACTGAAGTCAAGTCAGGAGAAATAAGCTCATGCTTAAACAACACCCATTTCTGAGAGCATTATTCATTTTTTTTAGAAGTTGGATAATTGCCATAATAGCACTTATTATCCTGTATTTTGCCTGGCTCCGGGAATGGCAAATGACATGGGGTGCGACAACGGAAGAAGTAAGCCGCTACATGGCGGGTGATGAATTGCTTGAGGATCCTGCCCTTAACGCAACCCGCGCAGTGGGAATAAAGGCACTTCCAGAACAAGTATGGCCTTGGTTGGTGCAAATGGGATATAAAAGAGCAGGCTTATACAGCTTTGGAAAGTTGGACAACGGTGGTATGCCCAGTGCTGAGCGTATAATTCCGGAATACCAGAACTTGAAAGTTGGCGATTTAATACTTCCATCGCTAAAAGTGGTTGAGATGGAACCTAATAAGTCTATGCTCTGGGTATTCCAGAAGGGAGCAGGTCCATGGCAAAGCGCTACCTGGTCCTGGGATCTCTATAAGACTAATAGTGGGCATACAAGATTAGTGTCACGCTTACGGCAACAGTATACTTTTAATTCTCTTCAGGAGATAATTACATGGGTAATAATTGACCCAATGGAAATTTTCATGATGCGCACAACTTTACTCGGAATTAAACGCCGGGTGGAGAGCAATTAGATAATTAAATTACATTGGTACTATGAATTATCTCACTATATACGGTTAAAATAATTGGAGAAATTTATGCTATGGTAAATAAGAACGATATAGTGATAAACGAAAACAAAATCAAAACTTTTCGATGGCTTTTCTATATTAGTTTATTCCAATTATTGGCATGTTTTATATTTCCCATAATCCTGTTTCCAATTCAAATCCTATTATATATTGAGATTCTTATTGCTCTTACAGTAGGACTTTTGTTTGGACTATATTTTTTAGGCGTGAACATATATGGCATTTTTATTGATAAGAGAAGACGTCCCATTTATATTGTAATAATTACATTTATTAGTGTGTGGACAATATGGACCATCATTACCTGGCTTTATATAGAACATATGTACTATCTTACTTAGATAAGAAGATCAGTACAGAGAAAAAGTTACTATTTAGGATAAGTAATTTGAAATGCAAAAAAATTTTATTCCCAACACTGCCGATCTCTAAAAGAAAAATAATCATTTTTATAAAGAGCTTGGGTTTAAAATGATTGGCAAAACAATATCTCATTACAAAATCTTAGAGAAATTAGGTGAGGGGGGAATGGGTATTGTTTACAAAGCCCAGGACACCAAGCTGGACCGGATAGTTGCCTTAAAGTTTCTGCCAGAACATCTTCTGTGCGATGAGGAAGCTAAAAAAAGATTTGTGCATGAAGCTAAAGCAGCTTCTGCTTTGAATCATCCCAATATCACCACAATCTATGAGATAAATGAAGTGGAGGGTGAATGTTTCATCTCTATGGAATATATTGATGGTAAATCCATAAAAAAGTTGATTGAAGAAAAGGGGTTTTCAATAGAGGGAATCTTGAAAATTGCCATTCAGATAGCAGAGGGTTTGAGTGCTGCTCATAAGAAGGGTATCACTCATAGAGATATAAAAACAGATAACATAATGCTGACGGAAGAGGAAGTAGTGAAGATAATGGATTTTGGTCTGGCCAAGCTTAAAGGCGTGACCAAACTGACCAGGACCGGATCGACTTTAGGAACTCTGCAATATATGTCTCCAGAGCAATCCCAGGGGATAGAAGTTGACCATCGTTCAGATATTTTCTCTTTTGGAGTGATATTATATGAGATGATCACAGGTCAGCTTCCCTTTAAAGGTGAGCATGAGGCGTCAGTAATCTATTCTATTGTAAATGAGACACCCGAACCTTTGGCAAGGTATAAAGCCAATGTTCCGGAGGGATTGCAGAGGATAGTTGACAAGGTTTTGAAAAAAGACCACCTAAAAATAAGATTCTGTCCCTTATAGTCCCAGCCTCAATCGTTTTTGTTGTTCTCTTGCTTTTTTTAATTCTCAAACCCTTCAAATTTGAGGTGGTTCCAGGTAAGAGTGCTATAGCCAAGGAGAACTCCTTAGCCATTATGTATTTTGAAAATATGGTAGACAGAGAAGATAAAGAGAGGCTGGGTGAGATTGTAACTAATCTTTTGATAACTGATCTTTCTGAATCTGAATATATGCGTGTGGTCTCAAGTCAGAGGCTGTATGATATTCTCAAGCTTTTGGGAAGGGAAGGAGAGAAGAAGATCAACCAAGAGGTTGCCACCCAAGTTGCTACAAAAGTCGGGGCTAGGTGGATGCTTTTGGGGAACATCCTCCAGGTTAAGCCGCAGGTCATTGTGACGTCACAGTTAGTGGATGTCGGAAGTGGTAAGGTCGTAGCATCGCAGCGCATCACTGGAGAGGCCGGTGAGAAGATATTCTCAATGGTGGATAAGCTAACAGTTGAAGTCAAGAAAGACCTGTCCCTCCCCGCAGTGGCGCGGCAAGAACCAGACCCTTTGGTTGCTGAAGTGACCACGCATTCACCGGAAGCCTATCGTTACTATCTTGAAGGAATGGATTACTATAACAAGTGGTATTCTACAGAGGCAGCGAAAAGTTTTAGGAAAGCCTTGGAGTTTGATTCCACTTTTGCTATGGCATATTACCGGTTGGCTGACCTCACATGGGAGAATGAGTTAATAGTTAAAGCAGTGGAATACTCAGATAAGGTCAGTCAGAAGGAAAGAAGTTATATAAAGAGTTTGGAGGCACGTATATCAGAGGATTATAAGCAGGCAATTACAGAGCTACAGAAGATAACAGAGCGCTATCCTCAAGAGAAGGAGGTGTTTTATCAGTTGGGAGTGTGTTATCGGGAACTGGGGCAGTAT
>Ga0111201_1041_pt1 | contig 17097 bp, 15 predicted proteins | sample DeeMarSWOR324_28_FD_80375 | JGI IMG/M metagenome (GOLD analysis project Ga0111201, IMG submission 80375) | candidate division Zixibacteria bacterium SM23_73_2 | reverse complement strand
GATGCCACCAATGGATATGTTTTAACCTCAGACGCGTCTGGTTTGGGAACCTGGCAGGCAGCATCCGGTGGCGGTGACGGAGGTTGGATAGATGATGGAAGCGTGGTCAGGTTGGAAACCAGCTCTGATTCCGTCGGCATTGGGACCACCAGCCCACAAGCCAATCTCGATGTAAACGGGGATATCAATGCTGATTCAGTTTACAAAATAAAGGGAGCACCGGTGCTATCAGTCTTGGGCACAGATAATACCTTAGTAGGTGTCAGCGCTGGAGAAAGCGATACCGGAAGCTATGGAACTTTCGTGGGATACGAAGCCGGTCGTGTTAACGAAGCAAATTACAACACCTTCTTGGGATGCAGAGCGGGTTACACCAACAACACGGGCTATGGCAATACTTTCTTGGGAAGACGTGCAGGTTACTCCAACACCTCAGGCTATTACAATACCTTTGTGGGAATGATGGCAGGAAAAAGCAACAATATAGGCAGGTCAAACACGTTCGTGGGAAGGTACGCAGGACAGCTCAATGGCTCTGGTGCCTGGAATACCTTTTTAGGAGAAGGGGCGGGTAATTCAAATACATCAGGCGGCGAGAACACCTACATTGGGACCGAAGCCGGTTATTCTAACACCACCGGATGGGGGAATGTTTTCATCGGATATAATGCTGGTCACGACGAGCCCGGCTCCAACAAGCTCTACGTTGCCAATGGTTCATCTACCAGTGATGTCTTGGTTTATGGTGATTTCTCAACTACCAAGGTGGGCATCGGTACCACCACCCCCCAGGGTGCCCTGGATGTAAACTCCACCACCGGAGGATTTATCGTTCCAAGAATGACCACCACCGAAAGGGATGCCCTAACCGCGGTGAATGGCATGATCATCTACAACAGCACAACCAACCAGTTTAATTTCTATGAAAACGGTTCCTGGGTAGCAAAGCAGAATCTATAGACATTTCGATAAAAAGCCCACCTTGCCTCTAAGGTGGGCTTTTTCTTTTCCCTCCAAATTCACCTTGCCAAATAAAGGAAATTTAATTTATTTAAACACAAAGTTAATCCTCAAACAAAAAGGAGGTCTTATGATCCGCCTTGTTTTACTTTCAGGTTTAGTTATGTTACTTTTGATGTTCAGCCCGAGTTCAGCTGAAATTCCCCATCTGATCAACTACCAGGGAATGCTGACTACTCCAGCAGGAAGTCCTGTGGCAAATGAGCAGTATGATTTAACCTTTAAAATCTATGGTTCAGAATCAGGGGATGACTCTCTATGGTGGGAATATCATACCAATGTTGATGTAACCAATGGATTGTTTAACATTATTTTAGGGAGCATAAGTGGTTTGGATTTACCGTTTGATGCAGACTATTGGTTAGGGATCAGAGTAGGCACAGACGCAGAGCTTACACCCAGAACCAGGTTAACCAGCGTAGGATATGCTTATCGGGCTCGGGTAGCAGATAGTGCGGCGGTAGCTGGATCAGGAACCGGTGGAGCTGGAGGATGGGTAGATGATGGATCAGTTGTTAGATTAGAGACCAGCACGGACAAGGTGGGTATCGGGACGACCAGTCCCCAGGCAGGTCTACATTTAAAGGGAAACTGGTTTCCAAACTCTTTTATGTTCTTACAGAGTGATACAGGGCAAGACGCCGGAATTCGTTTGTACGAAGGCGCAGATGTTAGATGGCACATCTTTAATAGCTCGGCGGATAGCGGGCTGAGAATATATAATTCCGACGGTTCAAAAACTGTTTTCTTTGCTGAACAAAGCTCTGGGAACGTCGGCATCGGGGAGATGAGCCCGTCTTACAAACTTCATGTAAAGGGTACGATCCGAGGAGAGAACACCGGCGGTGGCTACGGTGTGTCCGGCCTCTCCAACGATGCCTTAGCTGCCGGCGTGAAGGGCGAGAACTCCGGGGGTGGCTTCGGCGTGCGTGGCATAACCTCAGGCTCCGGCTGTGGCGTGTATGGTGCAAATGTGGTCTCCGGTAGGTCCGGCAAGCTCGGCTCCAGTACCTTTGGCGTCTACTATTCCGGCGGTCTGGCTGGCACAGGTTCGAAAAGCTGTATAGTTAAGACCTCAAAGGGACCAACCCTTCTTTACTGCCAGGAGAGCCCGGAGAGCTGGTTTGAGGATTTCGGAGAGGCAAAGCTCAGCGCAGGCCGATGCTATATCGAACTTGACCCCTTCTTTTTGGAGACTGTCACCATAAACGAACCAAACCCAATGAAAGTCTTCATCCAACTCAATGACGACTGCAATGGCACCTATGTTGAACGAGGCAGGACAGGTTTCGATGTGATCGAGCTTCAAGGGGGTCAAAGCAACGCTCGATTCACCTATCGCGTGGTGGCCAAACGCAGTGGGTTTGAGGATAAGCGGCTTAATGTATGCGAAGCTGCAAAAACAGACCCGTATCTCTATCCGGAGATGAAGGAGAAGGTAGATAGGGAATAGAGATACGAAAAGACAGTCGGTTATTGTATCCGATAGCCCTCCTTGTTTCGTGGTGATTATCTGGTAAGTCATTGAACTATTCAATTGTCAAAGAGCAATTGAATCAGCTCACACAGATTAACTCATGACCTCCTCTTGCCTTAGTCGACCTCTTTCTGCTAAAATCTCCTTGCTATACCCAAAAATTCTATTTAATTATCTGAAAATGCTAACCCTCAAACCAAACGGAGGTTTTCAATGTTCCGTTTTTTTCTACTTTCAGCCCTAATTATCTCAGCTCTTTTTGTTAGTTTAAGCTTTGCTGGAATTCCTCCTCTGATAAATTATCAGGGGATGCTTACCACCCCAGCAGGAAGCCCGGTAGAAAATGGACAGTATAATCTAAACTTTAAAATCTATGGCTCAGAAGCAGGGGACGATTCTTTGTGGTGGGAAAATCATTCAAGCGTGCAGGTAACCAATGGATTATTCAACGTTCTACTGGGGAGTGTAAATCCAATTCCTGGTCCTGTTTTCGATGACAGCGTCACATATTTGGGGATTGCAGTTGGCAGCGACCTGGAACTTTCCCCCAGAACAAGGTTAACCAGCGTGGGCTATGCTTACCACGCTTGGGCCGCAGAGATCGCAGAGGCGGCTCTATTCGCACCTACAGGAGGCGGTTGGACTGATGATGGAGTAGTGGTGAGATTAAAAACCAGCAGCGATTCCGTAGGCATTGGGACGACCGAGCCCTCAGCAAGGCTTGATGTGCGGGGAACAATTAATCAGGGTGCGCCTGGAAGTGGTTATATTTATGATGTGAACTTTTACGGGTATACGACCGAAAGTAGAATGTTCTGGGATGCATCGAAGGCAGCTCTCAGAGCAGGACGCGAAGAAAATAACCGGTGGCATGATGATAGTGTGGGTGCTTTTTCTTTCGCAGCAGGCGATGGTACAAAAGCCAGCGGGAATGAAGCAACGGCACTCGGAATTAGGTCAGCTGCCGAGGGTTTGTCATCCGTGGCAATGGGCGAAAACGCCAGGGCCATCGGGCGTTCCTCAGTGGCCATGGGAAGGCTTGCACTTGCCAGCGGGGACGCATCAATGGCAATGGGGCGTGAGACAACTGCCAGCGGATGGACCTCCACCGCGATTGGGTATTTTTCAAGTGCGGAGGGCGAGGTATCAACGGCAATGGGGTACTTCGCAGAGGCAGACGGAGATACATCATTCGCAATAGGACAGAATGTGACTGCCGAAGCCACCAATAGCATAGTGCTGGGCAAAGGAGAAAGTTTCTTTAACCCTCTTGTGAACAATATAGCTAATACTTTTATGGTTGGATTCAACAGCCCCACACCAACACTATTTGTCGATGGCAGCAGTGTGGGCATCGGGACCACGAGCCCCGCCGGGATGGTGCATATCGAGAATTCCGGATCCGGGGAAGAATCTTTCCTCTGGATAGAGAGCTCACACCCCACTAACTGGCACGAAGCAGGCATACGGATCGAAACGCCTGAGAACAGGTGGCACTTTAGAATGGATGACGATGCCAACAAGCAAATACCTGCTGGAGCTCTGGGATTAAGAAGCCAGAACTCCGGTGTTGAGACAATGACCTGGTCTGAGAACGGGAACGTGGGTATCGGGACAGGAGTGTCGAGTCCCACAGAGAAACTGGATGTTAACGGGACTGTTAGATTGAGAGGCATAAGTGGCGGGTCCGGTACTGATGTTGTAGTGGATGATAATGGAGTTCTGTACAAAAAGGTCGCCATCTCAAGCAGAAGATACAAGACAAACATAAAAAGAATCGAAGTTGATCCCCAAAAGATTCTAAAGCTGCAGACAGTAGGGTTCGAGTGGAAAGATACGGGCAAGGAAGATGTAGGTTTGATTGCCGAGGATGTTGAGAAAGCAGTTCCCGACCTGGTGATATACAACGATAAAGGGAATCCTGAGGGAGTAAAATACGATAAAGTGACTTTATACTTATTGGAAGTAGTTAAAGCTCAGCAGGAAAAGATTGATTTTCTTGAAAGGAGAATGGAGACAATGGAGTTAAGCAAAAGATAAAAAGGATCAAGGGACTTAATTCAAACTCGAAGTAACAATATTAAAAAAATCGAATAGCCCACCTTGCTCCAAGGTGGGCTTTTTCTTTTGGAGTACAAAAACTTGTTTTTGCAACAATAAATTATTGCACTCAAGATTTTCCTTGCCATTTTAAAAAATTAACTATTTAATTATGCAGAAAGTTGTAGGCACGAATTCATTCGTGCTTCCTTAGAAGATCTTAATCTAAGAGGTTCGGAGTAGAGTACCCCGAACCAACATAAAAAATCGCAACAATAAATTGTTGCACTCCAATTTCTGATATGTTATTGATCGGCATCACCGGTGGCATCGCCTCAGGAAAAACCGAGGTAGCTAAGGTTTTTCAAAAGAAAGGGGCAATTGTCCTTTCAGGCGATGAGATAGGAAAAGACGTAGTTGAAAAAAACCCGGCCCTTTTGAAAAAATTGATCAAGACCTTTGGCAAAGAGATTTTGGACTCAAAAAAAAGATTGAAAAGGAAAAAATTGGGTGAGATCGCCTTCTCCTCCTATCCCCTGACAAAAAAACTGAATGAGATCGTACATCCATACCTTTTGAAAAATTTAAAATTAAAAATTAATAATTTAAAAAGAAAAAAACATAAAGGTGTGGTGGTAATTGACGCCGCATTAATCGTCGAATGGGGATTTGAAAAAGATCTCGATTATCTTATTTTCGTCGACTGCCCTGAAAAAGAAAGGATCAAAAGATTAATCCAGAAAAAAACTTATACCAAAAAAGAAGCAGAGCAAAGGATAAAAGCCCAATTACCAGAAGCTGAAAAAAGAAAACGAGCCGATTTTATTATTAATAATAAAGAAGGATTAAAAGAATTAAGAAAAAAGGCAAACTCTTTGTGGAAAAATATCATAGGCAAATAGTTTGACAAAAGATTTTTATATATTATATTACTTAGTGATAAATTTCACAAGCTGAAACGGTTAATTTCCGTATCTTTAATAATAAGAAATTATCAATTTTTTTCCCTGAGGAGATAAAATGCCCCTATTAGATTCAAAAACCGGTAAGGTGAGAAAAAATTACTCTGTGGAGGAATTGATCCAGGCAGCCAACTACATGCGGGGACTGAACATGATCAGCCTGTGCGCTGCCGGTTCAGGACATTCTGGCGGAACCATGTCCATTATGGATGTTACCGCTGCATTATATCTGCACGTTGCCAACCATGATCCTGAGGATCCCTTCTGGGAAGGCAGGGACAGAATCATCTGGTCAACCGGACATAAAGCTCCATCTCTGTATTTATCTTTAGGGATGGCAGGTTATTACGACGTGGAAGAGGTGGTGAAACTTCGCAAGCTCTACAGCCCCTATCAGGGTCATCCCCACTGGTTGAAGCTTCCGGGCGTGGAGGCTTCCACCGGATCTCTGGGACAAGGACTCAGTATTTCAGTTGGAATCGCTTTAGCTGCAAAGTTGGATAACAAAGATTATTTTGTCTATGCTCTCACCGGGGACGGCGAGCATCAGGAGGGGCAGATGTGGGAAGCGATAATGGAGGCCGGACATTATAAGCTGGATAACCTGATCAACGTTCTGGATAAAAACCGACTCCAGATCGACGGATGGGTTAAAGACGTGATGGACATCGACCCCATTGCTGAGAAATACAAAGCCTTCAAGTGGAATGTCTTAGAGATCGATGGTCACAACATGAAAGAGATTTTGGATGCCTTCAAGAAAGCGAAAAACTTAAAAGGCAAGCCTACCCTGATAATTGCTAACACCATCAAAGGAAAAGGCGTTGATTTTATGGAGAACGTGGCTGGCTGGCACGGAAAATCACCGATATGTGATGAGATGGAGAATGCTTTAGAGCAACTGGGATTTAAAGACAAAAAGGATATTCTGGACAAAGACAAACTTTTCGAAAAAGCAGACCAGTATCAGGCTGAGGCTACCAAAGAACTGGAAGCTAAACAGCCCAAGTTCTCCAAAGACTTTTTCTGGAACAAACAGGATAAAATGAAAGTCAAGATGGACGCAACCAGAAAAGGATTCGGAAGGGCTTTAAATGAGGTGGGAGATGATGAAAGGGTTGTTTGTCTGGGAGCCGATATCTCAGGCTCGATAACCATTTCTGATTTTTATAAAAACCATCCCGAAAGAAAAAGGCGTTTTCTGAGCATGGGCATAGCAGAGCAGAGCGGAACCGGGGTTGCAGCCGGTTTAGCCAAGGAAGGGAAATTCCCGGTTATCGGCACCTACGGGGTCTTTGCAGCAGGGAGAAATCTGGACCAGTTGAGAACCACGGTTTGCTACGGTAACTTTAACGTCTTAATTGCCGAAGCCCATGGAGGAGTGTCGGTTGGCCCGGACGGAGCAACCCACCAGGCACTGGAGGATCTGTTTCAGGTCTGCGGTTTGCCCAACATGCATATCTGTGTTCCCTGTGATTCGGTGGAGACTAACAAAGCCACAAAATTCATGCTTTTCAACATCAAAGGACCCAAATACATCAGATTTGCCAGGGAGGCAACTCCGGTGATAACCGATGATGATACCCCTTTCAGCTTCGGGCAGGCGAATATCATCAGATACCGGGGAGAAAAAGAGGATTTCTCGGATGCGTTTGAGATCAAACTGGCATCGGATTATAAATCGGAGAACGAGGATTTAACCATAATCGCATGCGGACCCATGGTTCCGGAAGCAATGAGAGCCGCCTGGATTTTAAAGGAGGATTACGGAACAGAATCCAGGATAGTAAACATGCATACCCTGAAACCTCTGGATAAAAAAACCATAATAAAAGCAGCTTCGGACACCGGTATAATCGTCACCGCAGAGGAGCACCAGGTGGGTGGATTCGGAAACTGGATAGCCAATGTCTGTTCTCAGGCAAAAGAGCTTTACAAAAAGCCATTCATTATGGGAATGATAGGAGTAAAGGACAGATTCGGTGAGTCTGGAGCACCCTGGGAGTTGATCAAGGAGTTCGAGGTATCGGCTGAACACATCGCTCAGAAAGCAAAAGAGCTTTATGATTTAAAAAATGCTAAATAAATAATGGAGGTCTTATATGAGACTCGCACAAAGAATGTCAAAGCTGGGGACTGAGACGGCTTTCGAGGTTTTGGCAAGAGCCAAGCAACTGGAAAGGGAGAAAAAGATTGAGGTTATTCATCTGGAGATCGGGGAGCCGGACTTCGATACTCCAAAAAACATCAAAGATTCAGCCATAAAGGCTATAAATCAGGGTTATACCCATTACACCCCCTCTGCCGGTCTGATGGAGGTCCGGGAGGTGATCGCTCATGAGGTATCCAGAACCAGAAACATCAAGGTAACAGCTGAAAACGTGGTGATAACCCCAGGAGGAAAACCGGTGATCTTTTTACCCATATTAGCCTTGGTCGATGAAGGAGATGAAGTGATCTATCCCAATCCCGGTTACCCCATATATGAGTCGGTTATAAATTTCGTCGGAGCGAAATCGGTTCCCATCCAACTGAGAGAGGAGAACGAATTCAGGTTAGATACCGAGGAGTTGAAATCCCTGGTAACCGACAAAACCAGGATGATCATTATCAACTCTCCTCAAAATCCCACCGGTGGTATGCTAACCCAAAAGGATCTGGAGACCATAGCCCAGATCTGCATATCCAAGGACATCATTGTTCTGGCAGATGAGATCTACTCCCGAATCATCTACGAAGGGGAGCATCATTCCATAGCCTCTGTTCCCGGGATGCCGGAGAGAACTATTATCTTAGACGGCCTTTCCAAAACCTTTGCTATGACCGGATGGAGGTTGGGTTATGGGGTGATGAACAAAGAGCTGGCACCCTATATCGCAAAGCTGGTAACCAATTCCGCCTCCTGTACTGCCAGTTTCACCCAAATGGCAACTATTGAGGCTCTGACCGGTCCCCAGGATGATGTAGATAAGATGGTCGAGGAGTTCAGGAAAAGAAGGGAAGTTACCATCAGCGGGCTGAACGACATACCCAGGATATCCTGCAAAACCCCCAAAGGGGCATTCTATGCTTTCCCCAACGTAAAGGAGATCGGATGGGAATCGAAAAAATTAGCTGATTATTTGCTTGAGGAGGCAGGAGTTGCGGTTTTGTCCGGAACCTCCTTCGGTAAATACGGACAGGGGTATTTGAGAATCTCCTATGCTAATTCGGTGGAGAACATAAAGAAGGGACTGGAGAGGATAAAAGAAGCAGTAAAAGACCTGTAGTACTTTAAGTTAGAATTAACTTTATCATATTAAGCGAGGATTTTAAAATCCTCGCTTTTTTTTGCCCCCAAGCGAAACTCCCTATTTACCAAAAATACTTGGTCACTAAAGTATAATAGGAATAAAGTCGAAAGCTTAATAAAGGGGAATAATGAACGAGCTATCCTTTTTAATCTTAGCCTTATCCATCATCGTCCTGACCTGGGCTGTGGTCAGGGTAAATGAGAAACTGGATAAGACCATAAAATCAGTGAAGAAGTTCGAAGACCTGCTTCAGCGGATCAAAAAGAGTAAAAACTCGTAAATATTTATCTTTTTCCCTGATTTCGAAAAAAAGCCAATCAATCCAATCCCTTCAACAACTCTAAAACAAACCCTGCGGAGTACTCATGTTAAGAATCTTCACAGCACTTTATTCAAATCTAATTGACTTAAAATCTTATATGATGAATAGGGATAATCCTCAGGTGATGAAACAATGTTCTTACGAACCGGATTATTATGAATGTAATTCAATTTTTCGATTAGTTTCTCTCTCGAGATTAAAACAAAATCGTAGAAGCTTTTCTGCCAAACAGAACCAGAAATTCCGCTTAATTCTCGATATCTGTATGCGAAAAGACTTTTTAGTTTTTGCATAACCTGAGAAATTGAATAATCCTTATCAGGTTGAATTAAAATGTGAAAATGATCAGGCATTACCACATAGCCAAAGAGGAAAAAGTTGTACTTTTTTCGACAATCGAATAGAACCGAGAGAAAAAATTCAGCTGTTTTTTTATCTGAAAAAATATGAGCGTTGTTTTTGGTTTTTGAGGTAACAAAGTGGATATGTCCTTCCAAGTCAAACCTTTTTAATCTTATATGCACTTCAATGTTCTCTATTATAAGGCATCAGCAAGACTGATGCTCTATCGGGTAAGATAGCTCACCAGTCTTGCTGGTGAGTTTTATCAAAATGAATCCAACTCTTTCAACAACTCCAGAACAAATCCTGCGGAGTTATCCGCTGCCACTTTGAAAAACTCCCCTATTTCAACCTCAGCAGTGGAGGAGCCAGAACCTCCTGCTAAATCGGAACAGGAACGAACCACCAGTATGGGAATCCCGTTTTGTTTTGCAACCTGAACCGCTGCTGCTGATTCCATATCCACTATCTGGGCATCCAATTTCTCTTTAAGCCACTCCCTCTTTTCTACCTGGTCTATAAATGAGTTTCCGCTAACCCCAACTCCCCCGATCTTAAGCTGAGGAGTTCTATCCAGAATCTTTTGAAATCTCTTTTTTGCCTGACTTACGACAGCTTCTGCTTTATCCAAAAGACCTTTATCGACTTCGAAAAAAACCAGAGTGTCCTGTTTTTCCTTTTCAGGCAATTTAACCCGAATGGGCATAATAAGAAAACCATCTTTACCATAATAACCGTAATCGTGGGTTGCCCACTTTTCAGGGATCACTATATCCCCAATGTCATTATCCGGATCAATCCCTCCGCAGATCCCGGTGAAGATTATTCTTTCGGGTTTGAATTCATCGATAATAAGCTGGGTGGTCATGGCGGAATTGGTCATCCCCACACCGGAGTTAACGACTATTACTTCGTTTTCTTCGAGTTCTCCCATCCAGAAGGTCCTGCCACAGAAAATCAAGCTGTCCTCAACATCCATATTCTCCCTCAAAAGCTCCCCCTCTGCTTTGAAAGCATATATTATGGCTGTCCTTTTTTGGTATTTTGCCTCAGAGCAAAAAAGCCCAGGTAAAATAAAAACAGAAAAAAGTAAAATATAAATTATCCTCTTTTTCAAATCTCAAATCTCCTTGTTAAAGTTTAAATTTTCAAATCGTTATCTGATCTAAGAGATTCCAGCTGTTTTTTTATCTTTTCGATCTCCTCCTGAAATCCAATAAAAAGCTCGGTAGCCTTCTTCTCCAGTCCAGCCAGCCTTAAATCGAAGGATTCCAAAAGCTCCTTTATATCTATTGTCTCTTTCTTTAAATCGAAAAACTCCTCCTTCTGCTTTTTATCCTCTAATTGCTTTTTCTCGAGGAATTCCTCGATGTTAGAGAGGGTCCGGGTGATATCCTCCAGCCCTTCCTCCAAAAGACCTCCCAGCTCCTCGATAGCTTCCCCTATCTCCTCCAGATCATCTTCCTCTATGTCCATATTAATCTCCTTTTTTTATACACTCTTTAGTATTTTTGTAACTCAAAGATTTTTGTGCATCCCAAATCCTTTAAAAAAGGCACCCCTTCAAACACCCTCTCTATCAAAATTAAAGGGTAAAAGAACATATCAGGTACGATCTTTAATATAAATATTATATTTTTGATCGATAAGACTTTGAGCTTAAGTTTTTTTGCATACTTCTTTATATCCTTTTCTGTAACTAAAATATCAACCATCTTATCCCCGGTCTCGAAGGTATATGATCTGGGATGTGAGCGGTAAGAAGCGGAAAACACTTTTCTGAAAGGAATAAATCTGCCAAAAATTGCTTTCCCCATCTCGGCGATTCCCTCTGGATTTGGTGTGGAAACAATGATCTTACCTCCCCTCTTTACAACCCTTCTCATCTCCTTTAACGCCACAAGCCTATCCTCGGGAGGAACGTGCTCGAAAGTATCCACGCAAATTACCTCATCGAAAAAATCATCCGAAAAAGGGAGAGCCTTAGCATTGGCATATCTTAGCTTGACTTCATATCCATTATATTCTGCGATCTTTTCACCGAACTCCAAAGTCTTCTCATCAATATCCACCCCATAAGCCTCAACCCCCATAAGGCTCAGTTTCATGGCTGAATATCCCCAGGCGCATCCTACATCCAATATCTTCTTGCCCGGCCTGGGACCGGCAAGCCTTATAACCTCCCCATTTCTTCGGTTATATTCGATCCACCGTCTGATTTTGCCTTTTTGATACCACTCCGAAAACATAAAAGGTTCTTTTCCTCTTAGCTTTCCTGGAACCTCCAACTTGAGAAAATTAACGTCTGGACACATTGTTTCTCTTTGTTTTCCTCTGAAATCTTACCTTCCCGCACTTGGGACAGAGCCATTTCCTCTGCTTGTGATAAGAACGGGTAAGTTCCCTCATCTTGGTTTTGCATCTGGGACAGAACATATTAGTCTATTATATGCAAAAAATCCCCTAGAAGAAATTGAAACCTGCCGATCAAAAGAGATATTCTGGACATAACCGTGTATCCGAAGGTGGCTCCAAAAAAGATCATCAGAAACCAGGTTCCCACCCTAGCAGTTCTCCCCAGCCAGCCCTTATGCTCCTTAGAGAAAAAGAAATACATCAGGGTTGTGCACAAAGCAGCCATCACCACTATTCCCTCAAAGGAGGTGAAACTTAACATCGATGCTTTCATCTGGGTTAGAATCTGAGCCTGCATAAAAGCCGGAATGGAAACCCCTGCTCCCGCACCGATTATCAAAGCTAAAGATATCCTCGAGATCCAGCTTAACCTGGGAGAGAATCTCAAAAACATTATAAATCCCAAAAACCCGGGAATCAAATATAATAAATTCCCCTGTTTGAAAAGGGGTAAAAAGAGTTTGGGCAAAACCGTGGTGTTTATGGCGACTACTACAAAATAACCAACCGATACACCTACCAGAAGATGCTCGGCAAATTTATAAAAGGGATTGTCCTTATAAAGAAAAGAAAAGACAAAAAGGGTTAATAAAGCTGATATTAAAGTACCTATCTCCATCTTTCTTCCAGTAGCACAGGTTGTCTCAACCTGTGCCTTTTGAATTATTTCTTCTGCCCAGAAAATATGAGACATTCCCCAATGCAACTAAAAATAAAATCACCAGGTGAGCAATGGACTGGGCATCCATCCCCTTGCCACCCATCCCCGGCTTTCCAATCAATATCTCGTATTCCGCTGCTCCTTTAAGCCCGCCCACCAGACCCTTTATCTGACCCGAGCTTAAATAAGGATAATAGGTGGTAGCCATAACCGCGGTAACTGCAATGGCTAATCTCTGATGGTACCTTGCCTCAGCATAATTTATCCAGTAGCTCGGCAGATCGCCGTCAGCTATCGATATAACCAGAGAGATATCATTGTAATTTTTTATCTTTTTGGTAAGTGGAAGCTCTGAGGTTGAAATTCCCCTGTAATCCTCCGGAAACACCCGATGTAAATCCTCACCCAGACCCAATATCGCAGCAGTATATTGTGGTCTGAAACCCAAATAAACATAATCCTCTCCATATCTTTTCTCATATTCTGCTGCAATATCTCTCAGAATCTGATCCCCGATCGCAGTCCCCTCAGCCAGCAAAGCGAAGCTTATGACTTTGAGATCTTTTGAGAAGCAGTGCCTTAAAATCGCATCTGCCATTGGTTTTATCTCGGGCAAAGATGACGCTTCGTGGTCAAAAGAGACCAAAACAACCTCCTCCCGTTCCAGTTCATCTATAGCATCGTAGACCATCCTCACCTCTTTGGTCACCCTGTTGGGAAGGCCTATTTTGAATATCAATGGAATCGCCACAGAAAAAGCTATTAAGACAAAAATTATTCTCCGGTCTATTCTCATCTCTTTACTCTCTTCCCAGATAAGTCCTTTCAATTCCCAGAATGATTCTCAAAGATGTCGAAATTGTCCCTAAGCCTATTCCAATTAAAATTCCCCTCCTGGCTGCCATCGAGGGAAAATTCAGAATCCAGTTAGCCAAATCGGGTATAGATGAGTGAATCATGTTCCCAATAGGAACCCTACCCAGCATAACCACCGCTGCGGTTAAAAGCAAAATGGTAGCTTCTTTACTCCTTGCCCTGAATCCCCGATAAGCAGCCGAGGCAACGAAAAATGCCAGAAGGGAAAACATGGTCGCCTGCATGGGTGCCTGAATATGATTGAACATCCACAAAAAAGGCGTGTCTTCTCCAGTACCCTGGGCAAAACCTAAAATCACCATGACTAAAAGCCCTGAAAGGGCAACCAGATTATATCCCCAGCCCTTAATTTTAGTCGAGACTTTTTTAGAATTTATCTTTATGTAATTTGCCACCCCTACCAGAAGGGTAAAAACGTATATTATCTGCATCCAGTCCAGAACGTTCTCATAAGCAAAGATAAAGGACCTGTGAGGGATGAAAAACTGAACAAGCATAAAGATTCCGAATACAAAACAGACTATGATAGGTAACTGTCTTCTCATCTTAATTTTTATTTTTTTAGACAGGACATACTGCCCTGCTTTTTTCTATGGAAAAAGCATTCTGAGAAATTCCGAATTAAAGGTTGCCAAGATCCCACCTGCCAAAACCAAAATTATGATTAATATCTTAAGATAATCCTGCCCCTTGATGCTCCCCAAGACCATTGGATCTTTGGTCAGATAACCGCTGGCAGCGAAAAGCTCCTCCCCTATCAATGTATAATCGCAGGCAACGATGAAAAACGAAAGCTGGATGGTCGAATCGGTCCCCGCTATCTGAATGGCACCTATGGAATTTCCGGTCTCAGCCAAAATCAAAGATTCCGCTTCAAAGGTTCCTAAAAACAGATTGGTTGCGGGTTTCTGTCTTACCATTATACCATCCACCGCTGCTACGTACCCGAACTGGCTCTGGGTGACGAAGAAGACGTTGTCCGGATTGTAAAACTCAGGATGACCCGCCCTGGTAAATCCTTCTTTGACCACCTCCTGAGCAACAGCCATCACCACTGGGTCATAATTGGGAAAGATCAAAGGGGTGTTATACTCCGCAACTTTCTCGGCAACGCTTCCTAAGATGTTCATCGAAGCCATGGTGGCAACCCTTTCCATCTTGCCTAAGCCAGCAGAGTACAAAATTGGCTTTCCCATCTCGGTTGCCCTGCCTATGGCATCGTCAATTGCCTGAAGGCCAGCTATCTCACGGATAAAAAGATTCCCCTTTTTTTTACCATAGAAAATAAAGAAGAATAAAAGAGCAATGCAGATTAAAATTCCAACCAAAACATTGGTCTTCGTTGGATCATACCAGCTCCCTTTCAAATCCTTGGAATCAACTTTCTGGCAAAATGCAATCGAGTGGAAAAGACAAAGGAAAAAAAGCATTAAAAAAAGAATTTGAGATCTTTTTTGAAATTTATGCATGGAAGTCCAAAACAATTTGAACATAAGCTAACCTATAATATAGGGATGTCAAGCCAAAATTATTCAGGAGTGTCAAGCTTTAGCTTAACTTAAAATCTCTCCTTGACAAAGACTTCAGATTTAGTTATTCAATGTCTTGTTGGACTTCAAATCCGACTTTGACCTATCAAATGATGAAAAAGATTTTATTAATCATACTTATTCTTTTATTATCCCTTTCCTGCTCTCAGAAAAAACAGGAAGAAAAAATTCAACTCTCCTTCTGGCAGTTCTGGACCGATCCTGAAGTTAAGCCAACAATCGAGTCGTTAGTATCCGAGTTCGAAAAACAAAATCCGAATATAAAAGTTACCCTTACTGACCTTACCTGGTCAGATGGGCATGAGAAGATAGTTGTCTCTTTCAGCTCAAAGACCGCACCCGATGTTTTGGAATTAGGTTCTGACTGGGTTCCGGAGTTCTCATCCGAGGGTGTGCTTTTAGATGTTACAGAGGAAGCTGAAAAAATAAAAGAAGATTATCTTATGTGGGAACCTGTGACCTACAAAACAAGAATATTCGGGTTCCCCTGGATTTTGGACACCAGGGTTTTGTTTTACAACAAAGAACTAATGAAAAAAGTGGGACTTAACCCGGAAAAACCTCCCCAGACCTGGGATGAGCTTCTGGAATATAGTAAGAAGATAAATAGCTTGAAACCAAAAGCCTATGGTTTCGGAGCTAATTCTTTCGAGCGTCATAGACTTTATAAAAAGTTTTTGCCCTTTTTCTGGTCAAATGGTGGGAAGATTTTGAATAATAGTTGGACTGAGTCTCAGATCAACTCAAAAGAGGGTGTGGAAGCTTTGGAATATTACAAAAAGCTCACCCAGGCTGGGATAATGGATACTCAGAGAAATTTAGACGAGATATTCAAAAAAAATCAGATCGGATTTTTGATCTCAGGTGGCTGGCTTCTACAAGATATTAAAGAAAATCATCCTGAACTTGATTTTGGAGTAACTCTCATGCCCAAGCCAAAAAAGGATAAAGGAATCTCTGCATCTTTCGCTGGAGGGGAATATCTGGTGATAAGCAAAGATTCTAAACATAAAAAAGAGGCTTTAGAATTTATTAAATTCATGATAAAAAAAGACAACTGCTTAGAACTCTGTAAAAATATTGGCTCTGCTTCACCATCAGCAAAGGATGCTTCTTTGGATCCATATTATAAAGACAACAAATATCTTTCAGTTTTTCAGAATCAGCTAAGATATGCCATCTCTCCACCCCCTCATCCCCAATGGGTTTACATCGAGGAGATAATAGAAAAAGCAGTCGAAAACGTTATGTATGATAAAAAAACTCCCCAACAGGCACTGGATGAGGCGAAGGAAAAGATGGACAAGCTTTTGAAATAGAAGTAGGTCGAGATTCTGTTCTCGACTAAAAGATGTCGATTTTAGAAAATCGACCTACTAAGTTTTTCTGTAGGAACAGCCTTTGCCTTACCGGTCAGGATGATTGTCATTTTTAATGGTGGGTTATGTGCTTTCAAAAAAACCTTGCTTTTCTAAAGAAATATGATAACATAGTTTTTGAGCGCAGAAAAGAAGACCATAATAGAAATATAACATTCGCAGGAGGAAAAGAATGCAGATTCTGTTTTTAATTTTGAGGACATTCCGTCCAATCATTTATCTGACTGCGTTAACCTTCGCATTAGCGATTCTTAACTGCAGCAAAAAATCAACCACCTCATCATCCGAAGACCAGGTTCCAACTGAACCGGTTAAAATCACCACCAGTGGTGGTGGTCACCCTACTGCATCACCAGACGGAGCTTGGTTAGCCTACTATCTTCCCGGAGGCGGGATCGGTAAAATTTCGGTTAACGGGTCTCAATTTGATACCCTGACTACATTTGGCAGTGAGCCCGATTGGTCCAGAACCGGAAATAAAATCGTTTTTCGCTCAGGTTCATCTCTTTTTACAGTTGATGTGGTAACTGGTGACACCACGCGTGTGGTAACAGGTGGATTTGATGATAACCCAGCCTGGTCCCCAATAGGTAATGAGATCGCAGTTGAAGGGTCTAAGGGTGTCACTATCGTCTCTTATCCCGGAGGTGCTATCTCGGTAGTTCCCTGTTCCGACCCGGATGGAAGCGGTTGTCAGGGTGAGGGTCCGACCTGGTCACATGACGGTTCCTGGATTGCGTTCGAGGATGGGTTGGAGATT
>Ga0111201_1040_pt1 | contig 17225 bp, 15 predicted proteins | sample DeeMarSWOR324_28_FD_80375 | JGI IMG/M metagenome (GOLD analysis project Ga0111201, IMG submission 80375) | candidate division Zixibacteria bacterium SM23_73_2 | reverse complement strand
TATAAAAATAAAAACTTAAAATCCGGGGGTGATTTTGGCTAAGGTTATCGCTGTTGCCAATCAGAAAGGGGGCATGGGTAAGACCACCACTGCGGTTAACCTGTCTTCCTGCTTTGCTTTGTCTGAGAAAAAAACCCTTCTGGTGGATTGCGATCCTCAGGGCAATGCTACCAGCGGATTGGGAATAGATAAAGGTAATCTTAAAATATCAATCTACGATGTTTTGATAAACGAGGTTCCAGCAGAGGATGCTGTGCTGAAGACGGAGGTGCCCTATTTGGAGATATTGCCCTCAAATATAAATTTAGTTGGTGCAGAAATCGAGCTAGTGAACATACCGGATCGGGAGAAAAGATTAAAATCAAAACTTGAGCCTTTGAAGAATCTCTACGATTTTATTCTTCTGGATGCACCACCCTCTTTGGGCCTTCTAACCATAAATCTTTTAAGCGCAGCTGACTCGGTTTTGATTCCGATACAGTGCGAGTATTATGCTTTGGAAGGGTTGGGCCAGCTTTTGAATACCATTTCTCTGGTTAAGAAAAACATAAACTCCAAAATAGAGATCGAGGGGGTCCTTTTAACCATGTTCGATTCCAGGCTCAATCTGTCCAAACAGGTTGCGGAGGAGGTGGAGAAGTATTTCGGAGATAAGATCTTTAAAACGATGGTCAAAAGGAATGTCAGGTTATCAGAGGCTCCCAGTTTTGGCAAGCCAATAATATTATATGATATAAATTCAACAGGAGCACAAAGCTACATTAACTTAGCAAAGGAGATCTTAGATCATGGCAAGGCAAGCATTGGGTAAAGGGATCGAGGCTTTAATACCCAAGGAAACTCCTGAGGTATTAGAGGGGAAAAGGAATTTAGCTGAGATAGCTATCGAAAGAATAAAACCCAATCCATATCAGCCCAGGGAAAGTTTCGATGAAAAATCTCTTCACGATTTAGCTGAATCAATAAAGGAAAAGGGTATTATTCAGCCGGTTGTTGTGAGAAAAAAGGAGGATGGTTTCGAGCTGGTTGCTGGGGAAAGGAGGCTTAAAGCTGCCAGATCGATTGGGCAAAAGCTTATACCAGCTATCATAATGGAGAAGTTGTCAAAACAATCTATGCTCGAGTTAACTTTGATCGAAAATGTCCAGAGAGAGGATCTAAATCCTATAGAGGAAGCAAATGGATACAAAAGGCTTCTGGAGGAATGCGGATTAACGCAAACAGACCTTTCAAAAAGAGTTGGCAAAGATCGAGCTTCAATATCTAACACATTGAGATTATTGAACTTACCCGAAGAGGTCAAAAAACTGATTCTTTCAAGACAAATCTCAGAAGGGCACGCAAGAGCCATATTGGCATTATCTATGCCATATGAGCAGATTGGTCTGGCAAATAAAATTAAAGATTTATCTTTATCTGTAAGAGAAGCAGAACAGATAGCTTATGGTAAAAGCAAAAGAAAATCCAAAAGAGCCGAAATTCACCAAGTTTCTTTAGAATTAAAAGAGCTGGAGGAAAAGCTACAAAGATTTTTTGGTACAAAAGTGAGGATAATGAAAAGAAAAAGAAAAGGGAAAATCGAAATAGATTTCTTTTCAGAACAGGAGCTTGACCGAATCCTGGAGCTTCTGAATCTTTAGCTACGACTGGTATTGAATATAGTCACAAAAAAGAATAGCCTTTAAAAGTTATGAGAAATAAACATCTAAATATTATGCTTTTGCCTGAGGGGAAAAGGGGCTTGAGATTTAAGATCTCTTTGAAGTTAGCTTATTTTTTGGGTGGTTTTTTTATTTTGTTTTTTTTACTTTTGGTTTATCTATTAGCATCCTACGGTATGGTTTATCAGAAGGCTCTTGAGGCAGACAAGTTGACTTTGGAGAACAAGCTGCTTTCTGAAAATAATGCCAGAGTCTCAGAACTTCAAAAGCAGCTTATAGCCTACAGGGATTTCGTACAAAAAGTTGGGGAGTTAGCCGGAATAAGAAATCCCAGAGATAAAAGCTCACCGCTTGATCAAAAGGATGTTTTTCACGCAATGAATGATGAAAATTATTCTCAGATTGAGGGCTATGATATGAGTGATCTTAAAGTTGAACGATTTAATTACGATCCCTTTATTGATAATTTCATTCCAGAGGATTATCCGGTTGAGGGGTGGATTACCCGGGGATTCGTTCAGGAGTTGGAGGGGAGTTATGCAGAGCATCCCGGGGTGGACATAGCCTGCAAGGAGGGAACCGAAGTGAAAGCTACTGCCTGCGGGTGGGTAAGATTTTCTGGCTGGGACCCAGTATACGGTAATCTGGTTATTCTGGAACATAAGGACGGCTATTTGACTCTCTATGCTCACAACAGAGAGATTCTTATCAAGGAAAAAGAATTCGTTAACAAGGGGAAGGTGATTGCTCTATCAGGAAACACCGGAAGAAGCTCAGCCCCCCATCTTCATTACGAGATCAGAAAGGATGGGATGCCGGTTGATCCCCAGAATTTTTTAGCCATAGGGGAAAGAGATGAAAGATAAAAAAGGAGAAGGTGATTTGAATACCATTATTGGAAAGGGAACTACCTTCGATGGAAATCTTATGATTCAGGGAGGATTGAGGATCGACGGAACGGTCAAGGGGAAGGTCTCTGGTGCCGATACTATCTCAATAGGTGAAGACGGAAAAGTGGAAGCTGATCTGGATGCTAAGGTTATAATCGTAGGTGGCAAGGTGATGGGAAACATAGCTGCCAAGGAGAAAGTGGAGCTTCAATCCAATTCGATTATCAATGGAGATCTGACCACCAGAAATCTGGTTGTGGAGGAGGGTGCGGTCTTTCATGGAAAATGCAATATGAAGGAGGAAAAATTAAACCAAAAGAAGAATGTGGATAACTAAGGGTTTATGTTGAAAAGATGTTAATTTTTTTATTTTTAAGTAGTTAGCTGAAAAAAATAGCAATTCTCAGCAAAGTTATCCACACCATTTGAGACTAACCGTATAGGATGGTTTAAGTTAAATCGGGATAAAAAAACTTTTTCGTTAACTGATCACGAGACTTAATTGAAATAGATATGCTTGAAACAAAAATGCCAGTTTTAGGAGCAATACTTTTTCTCTCTGGTCTTTTCGTGTTGGTTTTTCTTATGATAAGAATTCTGCGGTTAATAATCCAGAGAAGAGAAAGCAAAAAAAGGTGGATATACACTCAATCCAATTTTTTAAATGCCTCCATTTTTGTTTTGTCTTTGGTTTTGCTTTTGTTCTCCTGGCTTTTTTTATGGACCGGAAGGTCATTGAGATCTTTTAATATCTTTCAGACGCAGGTCAAGGTTGGGAAAATGGAGGTGATTCGGGAAACGGAGTTGACCACCAGGTTGGTTTTAACCCTTTTCAGATCAGATGGAAAGAGTTATACCCAGAACTTCTTCATCACCGGAGAGAAGCTACAGCTCGAGGCAGAATTTTTAGATTTCAAACCATCGCTGAAATCCCTGGGCATTCGTCCCTGTTACAAGATGGTAAGGATAAACGTCCTGGATTTAGCTGATTCTCTCTCAGCAGAGAAATCCAAGGCTAAACCGATAATATTTGAGCTTTTGGAGGGGGGGACCGACCTCTTTTTGTGGACCAAAAAGCTGGATAATATACTACCCTGGGTGGAGACAAGGGTATTAAAAAGTGATTTTTCAACGGTTGCCGAAAAGGAGATAAAAATTATATACCTCACCAAAGAAAGGATCGACTTAAGTTAATTCACTATAACTTTGACCTCGCATCGCCTATTGCCCTTTTAAAATCTTTGTTACTGTGGGAACCTTTTATCTTCCCCGTATATATAATTGAGTTGACAAAACGAATCCATTAAGTTAATTTAGAAATGGGTTATGTTTTAGCTTAATTTGCTTTTTTACCGCAAAAGAGTTCTGGAGGCAAAATGGTTGAACAAAAAATAGAGAAAAAAGATATTGAGGCGGTCGAGAAATTAAAAGAGGCAAGGGACAGAATTAAAAATGAGATAAAAAAGGTAATTATCGGACAGGAGAGGGTGATAGACGAGCTTCTGGTTGCTCTTCTGTCCAATGGTCACTGCCTATTGATCGGTGTTCCCGGATTGGCTAAAACCCTTTTGATCTCTACGATTGCCAGGATATTGGATTTGAAGTTTAGCCGGATTCAATTCACCCCTGATCTTATGCCCTCGGACATCACCGGAACGGATATAATCCAGGAGAACGTATCAACCGGCGAGAGGTCTTTCAGGTTCGTTAAGGGGCCTGTTTTTGCCAACATAATCTTGGCGGACGAGATCAACCGTACCCCTCCCAAAACTCAATCCGCTCTGCTTCAGGCAATGCAGGAGCATGAGGTTACCGCAGGTGGTGAAACCTACAGTTTATCCGAGCCCTTCTTTGTTCTGGCAACCCAGAATCCGATAGAGCAGGAGGGAACCTACCCCTTGCCCGAGGCTCAGCTGGATCGGTTTATGTTCAATGTTTACATAGATTACCCTTCGGAGGAGGAGGAGAACCTTATAGTCAAAACCACCACCTCTGCATATACCTGGGATGTGAAAAAGGTAATGGGATCAGATGAGATCGTAAGGCTGCAGAGACTTGCTCGCAGGGTTCCGGTATCCGATCACGTGATAAGCTATGCGGTAAGGCTTGCCCGGAGCACCAGACCCAATCCCTCCAATTCCTTGGAATACATTAAAAACTGGGTGAGCTGGGGAACCGGACCGCGGGCATCCCAGTATATGATCCTGGGAGCCAAAACCTTTGCCATTCTGGATGGAAGATATACCCCATCCACCGACGATGTTAAAAGGGTTGCTCCTCCGGTTTTAAGGCACAGGCTCGTGACCAGCTTCAATGCTGAAGCGGATGGGGTGGGGACTCTGGATATAATAAAAAAGCTTTTGGAGGATGTGGAAAAGGAGGGATAATTAAAAAAATAAAAATCACATAAGGAGGTGACGGTGATATTAATGAGGGGTAAGTTGAGTTTTTTTATGTTTTTGATTTTTTCATTTTTAATTTCGAATTTTTATCTTGCTTATGCTGGGTCCTTTGATTTTGAAAAGATCACCAACGAGATCTCACTTTACCAGAACCGTTACGATGATTTTTTAAATGCGGGGCAGACCTTTCAGCTGGTATCGATAAACAACGTAAAAGCCTGGACCTGGTTTAATCTGGAGATAACCTGGGACATGAATTACGACCTGGATGAAAGGGATAAACTCACCCATTATCTTGAAGTGGGTTTGGTCAAAGAGCTCATACCACATTTCAGCATAAACTATCAAAGAATACACGGCACCTTCGTTGGTCCCTGGCGTAAAAGTTCTGCGCCAGTGAATCAAATAGGGATAAGATATTCTTTTTAAAAGAGGTAAAAAAAGATGAAGAGAAGATTCAGATTCTCGGATTTTATGTTTGATTCCGGATTCAGACCGTTTGGCTTGTGGTTCACCGGACCCTGGAGGTATCCGAAAAAAGAGGAGTATCTGAGGATGCTGGAAGAATATAAAAAAGAACTGGAGGCTGAGCTAAAGGAGGTGGAAAAGGAGATTGGGGAAGTGAAAAAAGAATAATATTTAAAAATGATTTTTAGATTTTTTTATTGATCATTAATAGATCGGTCACCTTTATCTGATAAAAGGTTTGTTGCGAGGCTGAAAGATTTGCCTATCAAAAGATGAAAAGATTTATTTTTGTGGAAATTATGGACTGTTGCTCAACTCCCCTGGCCGTGCAGGCATTGTGTCATTCTGTCCCTGCCAAAGGCGGGAGAAGAATCTCATTTGCGAAGCATTCTTCGAATTTCCTACGAAATAAAAGATCCTTCACTTCGTTTCCCGGCCTGACGCCAGGGACAGGCAGGGTGACATTTGTAGATCTCAGCAACAGCCCCTTATTTTGTTAGATAATATTGGTAAAAGCTTCTATGAATGAAAATTCGAATATTGCTTCCTACAGAAGATTTTTAAAGCCGGATGTGGTCTCCAAGCTCTCCGGGATCGAGATAAAGGCCAGGCTGGTGGTGGAGGGATTTATCGCGGGTCTGCACAAATCCCCTTATCATGGTTTTTCAGTTGAATTCGCAGAGCACCGTCAGTACATGCCCGGTGATTCGATAAGGAACATCGACTGGAAGGTCTATGCCAAATCCGACAGGTATTTTGTCAAGGAGTTCGAGGAGGAGACCAATTTGAAAGCCTATATCCTTCTGGATACCTCCGCCTCCATGGGATACAAGTCCAACGGGATCCATAAGCTGGAATACAGCTCTTACCTTTCCGCGGCATTAGCCTATCTTATGCTTAAGCAGAGGGACTCGGTCGGTCTGGTGGTATTCGATGAGCACATCAGAAAATACTTACCTCCCAAATCGACCATGTCCCATCTCCATAATCTCTTGAAGGAGCTGGACAAGCTGAATCCATCCAGAACCACCGACATAAGTTTAACTTTACACGAGATGGCTGAAAGGATAAAAAGGAGGGGGTTGATCATCGTCATCTCCGATCTTCTGGATGATCCTGATCTGATAATCAACGGCTTGAAGCATTTCCGACATAAAAAACACGAGGTCTTGGTTTTTCATATCCTGGATTCCAGGGAAAGGGATTTCGGTTTTACCAGAGAAGCGGTTTTTAAGGATTTAGAGACCGGTGAGGAGATTTTGACTTCCCCCTGGCAGATAAGAAAAGATTACAAAGAAAAGCTTTCTCAAATAATCAAAAGATATACCCTCCAGTGCAGGGAGAGCATAATCGATTACGTTCTTTTGGATACCTCCGTTCCCTATGATATTGCTTTGTTCTCTTACCTGAGCAAAAGAAAAAGACTGTTTTAAAAGAGAGTGTTGATTGCTATTGTTGTTTAACGAAATTTCTTACTATTAACCAATAACTAACCACTAAAAACCAAAAACGAAGTTTTTATGGTTCTACTGGGTGCACATATGTCGATAAGCGGCGGTTTTTACAAGGCGCTTCTTCGGGGTGAGGAGCTTGGCTGCACGGCCATTCAGATATTTACCAAAAACTCCAATCAATGGCAGGCTAAAGAACTCTCCTCTGAGGATATCAAAAGATTCAAAAATACCAGAAAAAAGACCAATATAAAAACGGTCGTGGCTCACGATTCTTATCTGATTAATTTGGGCTCAAAAGATAGGGAGCTTTTGGGAAAGTCCAAAAACTCGCTTCTTTTTGAGCTGAGCCGCACCGAAAACTTAGGTGCAAAATACCTGGTGATGCATCCGGGTTCAAATCCAGACGAGGTGGACGGGATTAAAAGGATAGCTGACTGTTTGAATTGGATTCACCATAAAGCTCCAGAATACAAAGCCAAAATCTGTCTTGAGACAACTGCTGGACAGGGAAACGCCCTGGGATGGAGATTCGAACATCTGGCTCAGATCATAGACTCAGTAGAGGAAAAAAGTAGGCTTGGTGTTTGCTATGATACCTCCCACACCTTTACAGCAGGCTATGATATAAGGGACAAAGAAGCTTACATAAAGACCTTCAGGGAATTCGATCGGATCATCGGATTGAGAAAACTTATGGTTTTTCACTTGAACGATTCAAAGAAAAATCTTGGAACCAGGGTGGACAGGCACGAGCATATAGGGAGAGGATTTTTAGGTTTGGAAGCTTTCAGGATGTTAATGAATGATACTAAATTCAAAAAGATCCCCAAGATAATCGAGACCCCCCAGGAGCTAAATCGGGACGGCGAGAACTTAAAACTTTTAAAGAGTCTGGTGAAAGAAGAATGAAAAAGTTTTTTTTGTTTTTTCTTATTCTGTTTTCTCTTGGTATCCCTTTTGTTTTTTCATCCCGGTACATCCAACTGGAGATATCGGTGGAGGAGGGGGCGGAAGGGGATTCTGCGGATTTTCAACTTGTTGACCAGAGAAAGCTGGTTTTAAGAGAGGGGAAAGAGAACTTTTCCTTTCAAGGGAATTTCACCCTTTACGTCACTCCTACCATAATCGAGGATAAGATTTTTTTATCGGTTGACCTTTACACCTTAGGACCAAAGGTTGAGAGAATCTCAAAAGAGCTTTTGGCATCTCCCGGCGAACTTCTGGAGTATGGCCAGGTAAAAGTAAAAAATGACAGGATCTTCAGGGTCCGACTTTCTCCCTCGGTGTGGGAGGTACCCAAAAAAATGGAGTGGTGCGACTATTCTCCCCAAAATCCGGATGATTTTTACTCTGAGGTAAGCGTTCATTATACCATTTATTATATGGAAAACTCCCTGGCAGATTACCACTGGCTTAAAAACAAGGATTTTCTTGAAAGGGTTTACCGAACCCACAAAGAATCATGGAGGTTTTCTTATCCCGAAAAGATAAACTACGTTATCTCTCCCTGTCATCTGTCACAGGTTGGATGGGATTTTCGCTTCCACAGCGCTCTGGATCCGGTTAAAAACAGCGTGTATTCGGTTTATAACAAAGACATCCAGGGAATCTTTTCTCCTTTTGCCATGGAACTACTTCATTATAAATATTGGGGGTATGCCCCAAAGTTTATAGTGGAAGGGCTTGCCGGTGAAAAGTTCTTTGCGCATTATTATGCCAAAAAACTCAAAGAGAATAAAAGTCTTTGTCCTTTAAGTTCCCTTAAGTTGTCCAGGGATTATCGAGATCAACCGATGGAGTTTGCTTTCTATTCTGCCTCGTCCTTTGTGGGTTTTTTGATCGAGAGGTACGGAAAGGGAGAATTTAAAAGATTTTACCAGGAGGTTACCGACCTGACCTTAGATCAGGTTTTGTTTTCTATTTATAAAAAAAGCCTTACCCAATTGGAAAAAGAGTGGCATGGTTTTCTTGACGAGTATTCCTCGCCTGACTGGGAGCTTTTTGACGTAGCAACTTTTATGTTATCAAACAAACGATACGATCAATCCATAGTTCTTTTAAAAGACCTGCTCAAGCGAAATAGTGGAGAGGATAAGCTTGACTGTCTCTATCATCTCACCAATGCTTATTTTATGGCTGGCAGATACTCTGATGCAGCCTCGACCGTTCTTGAGATGATGGAGATAAAGCCGGAGAACCCGGAACTGTGGAATGCTTTGGGGAACAACTATTTTTTCGATGGTAAGGATTCATTAGCCAGAGAGGCATTTGAGAAAGCCCTTGAGTTTTCACCTAATTATGGAGATTGTTATTTTAAATTGGGCCAGCTTTCCTTAAAACAGAAGGATTTCAAAACCTCCTTGTTTTACTTTACCAAAGCGGAGAGTCTGTCCTTGAATCTATTGGAGCTTATTGAGGCTAACTTGAGCTTGGGTGAGGCTTACGATTTTTTGGAAAAAGACAGCCTTAAAAAAGAAAGATATAAGAAAGCAAAAGAGTTCTCGGAAATGTTTTTAAAAAACGCACCGGATAACAGTCTTTCCTATTTGAAGATGGGACAATCCCTTTTAGGATTAAACCAGTTTGGCCCTGCCATAGATTATCTCAATGGGGCTTTGTTTATGGAGAAAAGTGCTAAGCGTTTGGGCGAAATATATTTAGCCTTAGGAAGGGCATATCATAAAAAAGGGGAATCGGCTATGGCTAAGTCCCTTTATCGGAGAGTTCTTTTGGAAGGTTCGGGCAAGTTAGAGAAAGAACAAGCTGAGGAGTTTTTGAAAGCTTTATACTGAAAATAAAATTATGATTGGTTTTTTGAATCAGACAATTCTTTTAGCTTTTCCCGCTTCACTGATTCCGCTTCTTATTCATATATTCAACCGCAGGAGATTAAAAAAACTCGATTTCAGCTCAGTTCAGCTTTTAAAAACCTTTGAGAAAACGAAGCTCAAAAGGATCAGGTTAAAAGAGCTCATTCTTTTGATATTGAGATGCTTGATAATCTTTTTGGTGGTGGTGGCATTTGCTCGCCCCACATGGAGGGGCAGCCTGGGGGTGGTGAGCTCCTCAGCTCAAACCTCCGCGGTGATCTTGCTGGATAACTCCTTCAGCACAGGATATGAGACCAGGGAGGGAAGTATTCTGGATATCGGCAAAAGGAGGTCCAAAGAGCTTTTAAAAATATTCGAGGAGAATGATGAGGTAAGTCTGGTAGTTTTCAACTCCGAATTGGAGCTTTTAAATCCACAGCCGACCTCGGATAAGATGGCTTTGAGTAATTTGATAAAAGAAGTTCCAACCTCGTTTTTCACAACGGATATGAATGGGGCTTTGGCATTTGCCCGGGAGAAGCTGGAAGGTTCCAAGAGCATGAACAAGGAGATTTACCTCCTCTCAGATCTTAACAGATCAGGATGGCTGGGAGAGGGTATGACTTCTTTTAAAGACCAGAATGTGAGGCTTTACATAGTTAAGCTGTGGGGAGAAAAGAAAAAGAACCTGAGTATAATAAAGACAGACTCAGGAGAGGATCTGATCATTAAGGATAGCCCTTTTGAGTTGAGAGCCGAGGTGTGTAATTTCTCCCAGGATAAGATCGAGGACCTTCTGGTGGCATTGTATTTAAATAAAAAAAGGGTTAGCCAAACCGACGTTGACCTTCAGCCTCAAAGCAAAATGGATTTAGGATTCGTTCAAACTGAAAACAAAATTGGCATTCACAATGGTTTCTTCGAGATAGAGGATGATGAGCTTTTAGTTGATAACAGAAGGTATTTCACCTTTTATCTCCCCGAAAAAATCAAAGTTTTGGTTTTGGGGGAAGATCAAAAGGATAATTATTACATTAACTTGGCCTTGAATCCGGCTGAGGAGAAGGATTGGCATTTTGAGGTCGAATCTGTTACCATAAGATCTGGTGTTAATTTTGCTTTTTCAGAATATGATGTGGTCATCTTATCCAATGTTGGAAGCTTAAAGAAAGGTCATTTGAATGAATTAGATGCTTTCTTAAAAGGTGGCGGAGGGTTGATCTTAGGATTAGGAGGGGGAATCGATTTAAAATCCTATAACCAGAATATAATGGAGAAGTTTTTTGGTGCAAAGATCTCAAGATTTGTCTCGTCAGAAAAGGGTTTTTCGACTTTAGGTAAGATAGATTTCGATCATCCTGTGTTTAGAGTATACAAAGATGAAGAAGAAGTTCCTTTGGTCAGATTTTTCAGTTATTTCGATTTCCCAGAAGATAAGGAACAGAAGGTCTTAGCCAGATTGAAAAACCAAAAGCCGATTTTTTTAGAGAAGGATTATGGTCTGGGGAAGATCCTTTTGTTTTTAAGCTCTTTTGATTCGGAGGGAAACGATATGGTGCTCCACACTTTCTTTGTACCCTTTGTTCACCGTTGCGTTGAGCATCTGAGCAGATCACGATTCAGCTTGGGATTCGAAAAGGACTTTTTGGTGGGGGAGGAGGTGGAAAGGGAGCTTTTTCCTTCCCTTTTTGGCAAGAAGCTTAAACTGGTTGATCCCCGGGGAAAAGAGTTTTTCTTAAAGCCGGATTTCTCTCAAAGGAATCTGAAGGTTAAAATCGCTCAGACGAATTCTCCGGGAATATACTCTGTATTAGCTGATGGTTTGATCGTTGACCAATTCGCTTTAAATCTTGATCCGCTGGAGTCTGACCTTGAGGTCTTAACCCAAAAGGAGATTAAAAAATTTTTGGAGGGCTGGAATGTGGTGTTTGTAAATCCCCAGGACGATCTCGAGAAGAGTATAAAAGCTTCCAGATACGGCAGGGAGCTGGGGAAAGCCTTTTTATGGTTAGTTTTTCTCCTTTTGTTTTTGGAACTTTTCTTATCCAGAACAGGTGGGGGAAAGGAAATTTAAATTATGGTAATGTTATCAATCTCTTTAGCCAGGCAGGCATTGCCTGCTCGACCAGGGTGTCATTCTGATCCCCCGCCAAAGGCGGGGAGAAGAATCTCATTTGCGAAGCATTCTTCGAGTTTCCTAAGAAATAAAAGGTCTTTCACTTCGTACAGGGTGACATTTGTAGACTTCGGCAACAGCCCCTTAAGATGTATAAAATAGAAAGGTTGTGTCTTGAGTATCAGATAATAGAAGTTTTTTAGGAAAGCAAATGACCGCAAGAAGGATAAACAGTCTCGACTCCTATCTTTTTCACCAGTTGGCTCAGGCTAAGAAAGACTCGAAACGAAAGCTGATCGATTTAGGTGCAGGGGACCCTGACCTTTTCCCTCCTGAAAGGATAATTGAGCGTTTAAAAAGGGAGGCAGAAAAACCGGAGAATCACCGTCATCCCGTTTATGAGGGTTTACTTGAGCTCAAGGAAGCAATAGCGGAGTGGTTTTACAAAAGATTTAAGATAAAACTGGATCCTGAAAAAGAGGTTCTGATCCTGGCTGGCTCGAAGGAGGGATTGGGGCTTTCCAGCTTGGCTTTTCTTAACAGAGGGGAGGAAGCCTTGATTCCCGATCCAAGTTATCCGGTTTACAGACGTTCGGTTCTGCTCTGCTGTGGCAAAGTGGTTTTTTATCCACTAACAGAAGAAAAAGATTGGCTTTTGGATTTAGGGAAAATTAAAGTTACCCCCAAAACCAGGCTTTTGTATCTGAATTACCCCCATAATCCCACAGGAGCAGTTTTGGATCTGGATTTTTTGGAGAAGATATATGAATTTGCCAGAAAACAAAAGCTTGTTATTTTAAATGATATGGCATATTCAGAGATAACCTATGATGGTTACACCACTCCCAGCCTTTTGCAGATAAGGGGCGCAAGGAATCTCTGCCTCGAGTTTTTTTCTTTTTCCAAAACCTATTCCATGAGCGGATGGAGGCTTGGTTTTGCAGTGGGGAACAGGGATTTGATCGATGCTTTATTCAAGGTTAAGGTTACCTCCAACTCAGGAGTTTTTCATCTGATTCAAAAGGCAGGTATAGAAGCTTTAAGTCTTCCCCCAAAAGAGCTTTTGAAGATAAAAGATACCTATCGGAAAAGAAGGGACATTTTAGTTGATGGGCTTATAAAATTGGGCTGGGAGATAAGAAGGCCAAGGGGTACCATATTCTGCTGGGCAAAGATTCCTGGTTCTGCCAAATTTAAGGATTCAAAGCGATTCTGCTTGAATTTAATCAAAAAAGGGGGTGTTTTAACCACCCCGGGTGCGGGATTTGGTAAGAGTGGGGAAGGATATGTTCGTTTTTCATTAACCTCAGAGATCAAAAATATTAAAATGGCTCTAAAAAGGATGAAAGAAATCGACTTTTAGGAGTTTTAAATTGAGCAGTGAAGTTTTTCAGGAGATTGAGGTTCTGGTAACCGAAAGCCTCAATCCTAAAACGGCAAACATCGATTCAAAGTCGACCCGAAAGATACTGGAGATGATAAACCAGGAAGATCAAAAGGTGGCGAAACGGGTAAAAAAGGTTATACCCCAGATAGCCAAAGGGGTCGAGCTTATCGTCTCCTCCCTTAAAAGGGGTGGGAGGCTTTTTTACATAGGTGCTGGTACCAGTGGCAGGCTGGGGGTTTTGGATGCTGCTGAATGTCCTCCCACCTTCGGAACCACCCCTAAGACAATTCAGGGAGTAATAGCGGGTGGATACAAAACCCTGGTTAAATCCAAAGAGGGGGTGGAGGATGATTTTTATGCCGGGGGGGTGGATCTGCAAAAAAGAGGTTTAAATAAAGATGATGTGATCGTTGGCATAGCTGCTTCCAAAAGAACCCCTTATGTTCTGGGTGCTTTGAAATATGCAAAGAAGATAGGAGCCAAAACCATCTTTTTGTTTTGCAATCCACAATCTCAGCTTAAGGTTAAGCCTGATGTCGTGATCTCCCCGGTTTTGGGTCCGGAGGTGATTTCCGGCTCAACTCGAATGAAGGCTGGAACAGCCCAGAAATTGATTTTAAACATGCTCTCAACCTGCACCATGATAAAGATGGGAAAGGTCTACAAAAACCTGATGGTGGATTTGCAGGTTAGAAGCAAAAAGCTGGAGGAGCGCTCCAAAAGGATAATAATGATCTTGACCGGGATAGATTACAAAGATGCAGAATTTTATCTGGAAAAAGCAGGAGGTAAGGTAAAGACAGCTTTGGTGATGATTCTTGCTCAGGTTAATAAAAAAGAGGCGGAGAGAAGGTTGAAAGAATCCAAAGGGTTCGTAAGGGAGGCTCTGAGGGATAGGTAAAATTCATCTTTAGTTGCTAACCAGAAGCGGTAATTTAAGAATTTCAGTTTTTTTTACTATATTTAAAGCTGATTTTTCTCCAATTTTTGAAAATTTAGAAGGGTGGTGAAGGGTTATATATTTGTTGACCAAGGTATTCTGTTCATCTGGTTGATGTCAAGTTTTATCGGGAGTTTTTTATTTACACAATACAAAGATAAGGATAATTACCGATAATAAAATATAACCAAAGTTCGTTTTTATGGAAGATCTGGAAAACAGAAAAGAAGAACTTGAGGGAAAAGACCAAAGGATAGCTGAAGCCAGAAAGCTTTTCGATTTTTTTCTGAGGGCTTTGAAGAACGTGATGATCTATCCCCAGGATAATCCTGTCCCTTTAGAGTTCAAAAAGAATCTTTTTACAAAGTTCAACGATTTTTTGGATAAATACGGGGAGTTCAAAATCCAGGTGGATTCCAACGATCTATTGTATGAAAATGAGGTGATCCACAGGGATCAATCCAAAGACGAAAGCATCGCCTTCTTTATGCACAGGGATGGTATAAGGGAGATAAGATTTACAAAGGGGCTACCCCAGGAGGAGCTGAACCTATTTCTTGAAATATTGAAAACAGGGACAAAGAGGTTAGCCACAGATGATGACCTGGTGACCTTGTTATGGGGCAATGATTTTAATTACATAAAATATGAGGTGGTGGACGAGATCTTATCTGAGGAGCTCTCCTATTCTTTACCTGATTTTTCCCAGCCTGATCTAAAGAATTTGTATTATTCCGAGATAAAGCTTCCCGAGACCGAGGAGGAGAAGAAAGTCAAGGAGAAAAAGCTTGAGATTTTTGTCGAGAGCATCAAGGGATTTGCAAAAGAGGAGTTTGCGGACTTAAACCAGCTTTTAACTAAGGATAAGAATTACGATCCTTTAGAGGAGACCATTACGGTCGTTGTTGAGATGTTGAGTCAAGAGGAGCTCTCCGATTTTTACGAGACGGTTGGTCTGATCGAGAGGGGATTGGATCTTTTGGTTGAGACCTATGATTTCAAATCCGCTGCCCGGATGATCGAGGCGATGCGGGATCTGCAGCAGAGGTTTTCTGAAAGTTCCAGGGAGAGATCGGAGAGGTTGAAGGGTATGGTTGAGAGGGCAGGCGATAAAAAAAGAATAGAGATAGTTGGAGAGATACTCAACCGGGAGGAGGAGTTAAACCTTTTTTCGGTTCAGGACTATCTCTGTTCCCTTTCCTGGAATTGCATCTCCAATCTGATTGATCTCTTGGGAGAGTTAAAGGCTTTTTCAGCAAGAAAAATGGTTTGTAGGGTATTGGAGAAATTCGGAAAGGAAAATCTTGAGTTAGTGGGCAGAGGAGTATATGATCCTCGCTGGTATGTTGCCAGAAACACCCTGTGTATTCTGGGAGAGATCAGGTATTCAAAGGGTGTTGAGTTTATAAAATCCGGGATAGAACACAAAGATCCCCGGGTGCGCAAGGAAGCGATAAGGGCACTGGAAAAGATTGACCATCCCGGCTCAGGCTCTTTTTTGATTCCGCTTTTAGACGATGATCTGGAGAAAATTCGGAATATGGTGGTCAGGCTTTTGGCTAAATGGAAAGTCAAGGAAGCAATAAGACCTTTGCTTGAGATAATTAAGAACAAGGAATTTCATTTCGTAGATTCCGAGGAGAAAAAGGAGTTGCTTTCAGCATTAGCCATAATTGGAGAAGACCAGGTAATACCGAATTTCCGAAAAATTTTGAAAAAAAAGTCCTTTTTAAATAGGGGAAAAAAGATAGAGACTAAACTTCTGGCAATAAAAGCATTGGGAGGATCAAGTTCTTTGGAAGCAAAGGCTTTGTTAGAGGAGATCGAAAGAAAGGGTAATAAAAGTTTAAGGGAAGCATCTGGTAAGGCTTTGTTAAGATTTAAAACGGTATCTTAAAGTCGATTATATTATATGTCAAAAGAAACGACACAGAATTTTTCAGATCAAAAGGTTTTTTATAAAGAGGAAGAGCATCTTTTTGAGAGAGGAAAAGATCTGGTAAGTTGGCTTCATGCCTCAATAAAGACTGCCCAGATCTACGAGAAAAACAACGATATGTTTAGAAACCAGAGCGAAAGACTTTTTGCTCTGGTCTCAGAACTTGTCGAAAAAGAGGGGGAGATAGCTTTAGTCTACAAGGGGGGGTATCTGTTTTTGAATGACCTTCGATTGAAATTCGATTTAGAAAAATATGCCGACAGCAAATTCGTAATGGAGACATTCGAGAAATTTGATTGGGGGAGGATTTCAATTGAGGAGGGGATTACCTCGGAGGAGCTCGACATCCTGATCTGTATCATTGGCCATTTAGAATCTGAAGAAGAGGAGATATTTGATCTTTTCGAAAAGGAGATTCATCAACAGGGTATATCCCACATAAAAGTGGAGAGGATTCCTCCTTTTAAAAAGGATGAATATGAGAAATCCTTGAAGGAGAACCGGAGGTTAGCCAAGCAGACCTTCTTCAACTCCGTATCCATGGTCAAAGAGGTTATGTCCAGCTTGGAAGCTCGCAAGACCGTTAGCATTGTCCGGGTTAAAAGGGTGGTTCAATCCCTGGTGGATTTGATACTGGACGATGAGGCGACTTTTCTGGAGTTAACCGCCTTAAAAAATTTCGACGAATATACCTACGTTCATTCAGCCAATGTGTGTGTTTTTTCCATTATGTGTGGGGCAAGACTGGGATTTGATAAAAACAGGCTATGCCAGCTGGGATTTTCCGCTTTATTCCACGACCTGGGCAAGGTCAAGCTTCCCCATGATTTAATTAACAAGCCTGACCGATTTGACGATTCCGACTGGGTGCAGATAAGACGCCACCCCTTGCTGGGAGTCAAGACCATTTTATCATCCCGGAGACTGGATAGCTACTCGATGAGAGCGATCGTGGTAGCCTTCGAACATCACCTCAATTTAGATCTATCCGGTTATCCTAAAGTTGACCGGGGAAGGAAATTGAATCTTTTCTCCAGGATAGTAAGCATCGCCGACGCATACGATGCTATGACCTCGGGCAGGGTATATAACAAAGAGCCTTACTCTCCGGATGAGGCTTTACGCAGGATGTTTTATCGCTCCGGTGCTGTTTATGAC
>Ga0111201_1054_pt1 | contig 17699 bp, 19 predicted proteins | sample DeeMarSWOR324_28_FD_80375 | JGI IMG/M metagenome (GOLD analysis project Ga0111201, IMG submission 80375) | candidate division Zixibacteria bacterium SM23_73_2 | reverse complement strand
GAGGATGTAACCAAAAGCCCCTATACCAGATGCACCGTGGAGGGACATGCCCAGATATTCTCTGCCCAGCACCATCCCCAATACAAAGAGATAGTCACAACCAAATCCTCTCTAAACGGCGAGGAGATCTCTCGTTATCTATCTTTGATACAATCTCCTGAGGATATGATAGCCAACTCCAAGATGAAAAGGCTCATCTTTCAGCTTACCGGAACCTGCACCGGTGGAAGGTGCGCAGGCTGGAACTGCATCAACTCGATGTGGGCCACCACCTACGATATGGATAAGGAACTGGGAACCGATTATCACCAGAGGCTTCAGAGCTGGCTTCTGAAGGCTCAAAAAGATGACATCACCGTGGCTGGAGCCTTAACCGATCCCAAGGGAGACCGGACCAAAACTCCCTCCCAGCAGGAAGATCCGGATATGAATTTGAGAATCGTTGAGGTAAAAGATGACGGTATAGTGGTAAGGGGCGCCAAGGTTATGATCTGCGGGGTAGCAGCTGCAAATGAGATATTCGTCCTGCCCGGTTCGGGATATAAAGAGGAGGACAAAGATTGGGCAGTATCTTTCGTTATTCCCAAGGACACGGATGGTTTAACCATAGTCGAGACCAGGAGACCATCCGATACCAGAGAAGAGGAGGATGGATTTGACATCCCGGTCAAATGCGGTGGCATCACCCAGGCATATCTTTTCTTTGAAGACGTGTTCGTTCCCAAAGAAAGGGTGTTTATGTGCAAGGAGAATAAATACAGCTTAGGCGCGGTTTTGAATTTCATCATGCCTTACCGGGCAGCCATCGGAGCCTGCGTTGCTGGTCAGGGGGATATTAAGATCGGGGCTTCGATCTTGGTTGCCCGAGCCAACGGTCTTTCCTCCAGGGTTTTCTCAGATAAGCTAACCAAAATGATAATAAACAACGAGACCACCTTCGGGATGGGAATCGCTGCAGCTGCCCTGGGAAGAAAACACCCCTCGGGAATATGGCAGTGTAATCCCCTCCTTTCCAACGTGAACAAGGTTCACGTGGCAAACCTCCCCTACGAGACCTCGGTTTTAGCCCAGGACATATCCGGAGGGATTGCCGAGACAGGATGCATACCGTCTTCTGTGGATTTCTATGATCCCAGATACGGAAATATGGTTCAAAAATATCTGAAAGCAAATGCCTCCGCTGAAACAAGAGCCAGAGCAGCCAGACTGGTCGAATGGACCACCATTGGAGCCGGGGTCCCCGGATGCATGCACGGAGGTGGTTCCCCTGACGGGGCCAAGCTGGTGATTAGAGCCAATGTCAATCTGGAGGAGAAGGTGGAGCTGGCTAAGAAATTAGCCGGCATAACCGAGGATTTGCCCGAACCGGTGAAAAAGAAAAAATAAAAAATAACTTAAAATAATTGCTTTTGAAATGAAGCAGGGGAATCCCTGATAGGCTCCCGATGGATGGGAGGGGATGAAACCCCTCCCGGTTTCATCTTCATCTATCCAGCCCGATGAATGAAGACCTCAAAGGCTATTTTTACATAATATTTGCAACCACCCTTTTGGGAAGCATAGGGGTTCTGGGTAAATTGATCTACCAATACGAGCCAGACCCGATAAAGGTCGTTACCTACAGAGCAGTAATTGCCTCAGTTTTGCTCTTTGTCACCATAGCTTTTCTCGACCGTAAAAAACTTAAAATTAAAACATCCGACATTCCATTTTTTGCTTCCTATGGTTTTCTGAGCGTTACCATTACCTTCATACTCTTCTTTTATGCGATAAAATACACTACGGTTGCAATTGCCACTATATTGATCTACACTTTTCCAGCCTGGGTTTTAATACTCTCGATATTCATCTTAAATGAAAAGTTAGATAAAAATAAAATCATAGCGCTCATCTTAACATTTTTAGGATGCGTATTAGTAATTCAGGTTTATGATCCCGCTGCTTTGAAATTCAACCTAAAAGGGATAATCTATGGCCTTATATGCGGTTTAGGTGCTGGCTCCTATACCCTCTTTGGCAAAAAAGCTACTTTCAACTACGATTCCCAGACCATAGTAACCTATGCTTTTGGATTCGGTGCTTTGTTTCTGCTTCTGTTCTGCCCTCCCAATACATTGTTTGAAAAAAGCTATCCAGCCACAGCCTGGTTATGGATTTTCACCCTGGCAATAGTTCCAACCATCTTTGGCTATTCCCTTTACACCAGAGGATTGAAATATCTTGAGGCTGGAAAAGCAGGAATCGTAGCTACCTGGGAAGTGGTGATTGCTTCCCTTTTAGCACTTGTGATATTCGGCGAGAAATTGACCCTTTGGCAAATTCTGGGAGCGCTTTTGATTTTCTTGGGAATTTTTGTTATAAAGAGGATGAAGTCGTAAAGTGGAAACTGAAGAATTGGAGGTATGTATGCTAAGAAAAAAACCAATCTTTTTTGTGTTGCTCTTTTCCTTTTTAGCATTTTCTTTTATGATCCTCGGAGTTAAAAACGAACCATCAAGCGCAAAACTTAAATTAGATGCGGACATAAAGCTTCCAACTCCTCATCTGAAGAGCAAAACCACGGTTGAACAGGCTCTTTCCCAGCGCAGGTCAGTAAGAACTTACAAGGACCAACCTTTGACCATCGAGCAGATCTCCCAGCTCTGCTGGGCAGCCCAGGGAATAACCTCAGAGGATGGAGGAAGAACTGCTCCATCTGCCGGTGCCAAATATCCCTTGGAGGTTTTCCTGGTAGTTGGAAATGTGGATGGATTGGAACCGGGAATTTATCATTACAATCCAGGCGATCACAGCCTCACAAAGAAAATCGATGGCGACAAAAGGGAAAATCTTAGCACTGCGGCATTAGGGCAAAAGTACGTACTCGGTGCTCCGGTCAGCTTTGTGATCACCGGAATCTATGAGCGAACCATGATAAAATACGGGGAAAGAGGAATAAGATACGTTCACATCGAGTTAGGGCACGCCTGTCAGAACGTGTATCTTGAAGCTGAGGCTTTAGGTTTAGGCACTGTTGAGATGGGTGCTTTTGAGGACCAGAAGGTGAAAAAGCTTTTGGAACTCAAAGATGAGAATCCCTTTGCCATTATGCCGGTGGGAAAAAAGAGGTAAATATTTGAATCGCTGAAGACACTGAATTTTTCAATGCAGTGGCGACCCTTGTGGTCGCCCGTTTATGTTTCCTCATCATTGCGAGCGAACGGAGTTAGCGCGGCAATCTGCCTCTCTATCAGGGGACTGCTTCGCCCGCCAGAGGCGGGCTCGCAGTGACATTTTTATCTCCATCATCGCGAGGAGCAAATTGACGAAGCAATCCCTCTCTATCATTAGATTACTTCACTATACCCATAAAGTAGGGACATATCTTCAAACCTGTCCTGGACAGACCTCAAGGTCTGTCCCAACAAATTACAGCAACAAAAAATTGTAGCAATCCAATGAAAAAGGGCGAACCCAAAGGTCCGCCCTATGTTTTTCTACTTTATTCTCAGAATAAATTAACCCATGTTCTCGATAATCGCAGATCCGTACTCCGAGGTCTTGAGCTTGGTCGCTCCCTCCATCAGACGGTGTAGATCATAGGTTACCCTTTTTTGCATTATGGTCTTCTCACCCGATGAAATCGCCAATGTTTGCTCCGGGAGCCATTCCCAAGCCACCAACCTGAGCAGCGCAGGCATCGGAAAGATAATCCCCGTTCAAATTAGGAGTTGCTACGATATCATATTCAGCAGTCCGAGTCAAAATCTGCTGGAGCATCGAATCGGCGATCCGATCCTTAATCACTACCACGCCATCGGGAACCTTACCATCGTATTTTTCCCAGAGCTCATCCTCGGAGATGGTCGTATCCGCAAACTCCTCCTTGGCTAACTGGTATCCCCAATCCCGGAAAGCTCCTTCGGTGTATTTCATTATGTTACCCTTGTGAACCATGGTAACCGAGCTTCTATTATGGGCCAGGGCATACTTAATCGCCTTGCGAACCAACTGTTTTGTTCCGGTGATGCTTATTGGCTTGATCCCTATTCCGGAATCCTCCCTTATTTTGAGATTATAGGTTTTATTAAGATAGGAAATGAGCTCGGTTGCCTCTTTGCTCCCCTGGCGCCATTCGATTCCAGCATAGACATCCTCGGTGTTCTCCCTGAATATCACCACGTTCATCCTCTCAGGATGAATCACCGGAGAGGGAACTCCTTTGAAGTATCTAACCGGCCTCACGCAGGCATAAAGGTTCAGTTTTTGTCTGAGGGTCACGTTCAGGCTCCGGTAACCTCCACCAACCGGCGTGGTAAGGGGTCCCTTGATGGCAACGATGAAATGCTCGATGGCCTTGAAGGTATCCTGGGGCAAAACCTCGCCGTATTTGGCTTGAGCAGAGTCACCAGCGTAAATATCCAGCCATACTATCTTTTTCTTTCCTCCGTAAGCCTTCTCCACAGCCGCATCCCAGATCCTCCTGGAGGCTCTCATGATATCCGGTCCTATGCCATCACCCTCTATACAGGGGATAATCGGGAAATCGGGAATCTTCAATTTGTCACCCTCGATCTCGATTTTCTCCCCCTGGGTCGGAACGGTCAGCTTGTTAAACTCAATCATCTCTCCTCCTACTAGTTTTATTTTTTCATTTTTCTCTTTTATTTTTTATTTTATTTAATCTGCTTACTGTCTACTCAAGTACTTTTGTTCAATCTATCTTAAAATCCCCGTGCTTTTTTATGTGCTCCACCAGACCACCATCATTTAAAATCTTGATCATTGCCCCGGGCAGAGGGGTGAAATCAAGGATTATGTTTTTGGTCAGATCCTTTATCTTCCCCTTTTCCAAATCAGCTTCAAGCTGGTCCCCTAAATCGATTTTATCAGTATCGCAGATCAGAACCGGCAGACCCACGTTTATCGAATTCCGGTAAAAAATCCTGGCAAATGATTTAGCCAAAACCGCTGATACCCCGGCCAATTTTATAATGGTGGGAGCATGCTCCCTGGAGGAGCCCAAGCCAAAATTTTTGCCTCCCACAACGAAATCGCCTTTCTGAACCTTCTGGGCAAAGCTCGGATCAGCATCCTCCAGAACATGCTTTGCCAGCTCAGGCAGATTGGACCTTAAGTGAAACAACCTGCCCGGAGCGATAAGATCAGTGGAGATATCATCACCGAATTTCCACGCTTTCCCTTTTAATATCATATAACACCTCTTTATTTTCGCTTTTTATCTTTTTGTAGCTCTATATAAACAATCATCACTCCTACAACGCTCCTGTGGAGTCAGGGGACCCCGCAGATAAATCTTTTTTTTATTTCTTGATAAGAAACTCCCTGGGGTCTGATATCTCCCCGGTTATGGCAGCAGCTGCTGCTGTAGCGGGAGAAGCCAAATATATAAATCCTTCTGGATTTCCCATTCTCCCCTTGAAGTTGCGGTTCATGGTAGCCAAGCATCTCTCCCCATCGCCCAGGATACCCTCATGCACCCCAACACAGGGACCGCATCCCGGCGCTAAAATCGCAGCACCGAATTCGATGAACTCCTTTATATATCCTTTTTCAAGAGAATCCAGAAACACCTTTTTGGAGGCAGGAACTACTATCATCCTCACCCGGGGATGTTTCTTTTTACCCTTGATTACCTTCAAAGCAGCTTTGAGATCCTCCAACCTACCGTTGGTGCAGGTTCCCACAAAAACCTGATCTATCTTTATCGACTCATTAATATCATCTATCCTTTTGGTATTGTCAACTGTATGGGGAAAAGATATGGTGGGAACCAATTGGGAAGCATCGATCTTTATTTCCCTTTCGTATTCAGCATCGTTATCCAGATCGATTTTTCTGAAATCCTTTTTCCTCTTGTGTTCTTCAAGATATTCCCTGGTGGTATCATCAGTAGCGAAAAGACCTGCTTTTGCTCCTGCCTCAACCGCCATATTGGCTAAGCACAGCCTTCCGCTCTGGGACATCCTATCAATGGTATCCCCGCACCATTCTAAAGCCTTATAGGTCGCACCATCCGCTCCAATCAAGCCGATCAAATAAAGGATCAAATCCTTTGGATACACACCTTTTTGAAATTTACCGGTTACCTCGATCTTGAAAGTTTCCGGAACTCTAAGCCAGGTTTTTCCCAGAGCGATCCCCATCCCCACGTCGGTTGAGCCCATTCCGGTAGCAAATGCTCCTAATCCTCCTCCGGTGCAGGTATGGGAATCAGCGCCGATCAATATGTCCCCGGGCTTGAGATAGGATTCCGCAATTATCTGGTGGCAGACACCCTTACCCACGTCCGAAAGACAGGCGCCGGTCTTTTGGGCGAATTCCCTTATCAGCATATGGTCGTTGGAAAGCTCCTTTCTGGGGGAGGGGGCAGCGTGGTCCAAGAAAAGGACGGTCTTTTGAGGATTTTTTGCATGTTCTAAATCGATTTTCTGAAGCTGTCTTATAGCCAAAGGACCTGTTCCGTCCTGGGTCAGACATACATCCACTGGGACTATGACTATCTCCCCAGCCTTAACTTCCCTTTTCGCATGTTCACCTATTATCTTCTCAGCTAAAGTCTTACCCATAAAAAAACCTCTCTTTTTCTAAGTAATCAATTGTAGGTCGAAATTCCAATTCCGACTGTTTCTCTATGTGCTGTCAAAATTGCTGCCAGACAGCTAATCGTCACTTTTAGATACAAGACATAATGCTTTTACCTAAAAGTGAATTTTTTCACAAATTCATAATTTACAAAAAAACTACGAATTGTCAACTGTTGTTTTTAACGTTTTTTGAAAAAATCCTCACCTTACTTCTCCATATATGGAGCTTTCTTCACCCCTTCCCTCTCCATTTATGGAGAGGGCCAGGGTGAGGCAAAAAAAAGGGTGAAGCCTCAGGCTTCACCCTTTGTAGGTTGAGATTCAAATCTCGACCAAAACAGATTTGAAAGGGTCGATTTTGGAAAATCGACCTGCTTATCTATAAGTGGAGCATATAATTGTCTATATACCCCCCCTTTAGAAAAAGGGGGGAAGGGGGGATTTGAAACTTGAAAAATCCCCCTAAATCCCCCTTTGCTAAAGGGGGATTTCCAGTCAAGACCAAAACAGGTGTGGGAGAAAAAATCAATGATAAGATGCAGACTGTCTACTGCTCCTCTCAAATGAAAACAGATTTGAAAAGGTCGACTTTTGGAAAATCGACCTACTTATCTTCTCCATTTATAGATCTAACTTCACCCCTGCCCTCTACATTTATGGAGAGGGTAAGGATGAGGTTAAAACAAAAGGGTGAAGCTTTTGGCTTCACCCTCAGAATGTCTACCACCAACTTTTTATTGATCCTGTCCTTCCTGTTCCTGCTCCAGAGCCTCTACCCGAGCTCGTATCTCAGCCAGCTCCCTCTCCAGTCTCGCTGTGTTAAACGCCTCCGCCTCTGCTTGCTCAGCTGTCACGTCTGCATCGGTTATAGCGGGAGCTTCTAAAGCCTGGTCGTCTGGAACATCCGGTTCACCCGCGATCTTGGTGGATACTACACCACCGTAGGCAGTCGGAAAGTAAGCCAGTGTGAGCTGCATGTCAAACACGTAAACAGTGCCGCCACTGTATTTATCTGCCAAGAAGTAAAAAGTATTGTTACCCGAGCTTACAGAGAAAAGACCATGCACGGTAACAGCCGAATAATAAGTACCATCTTCCGCTGAACTCGGTATCGCTACCAACACATCTTGATTAACGGGAAAGGAACTGGAGGATGTGGATACACCGAACGTACCACCGGTGCTGGTTCCTTTTACATGATTAAATTGTGGCTGAGCTGTACCGATCACCAGAACATACCCGCTTGACGGGCAGGTGATGGTTCTGGAGAGAAGAGTCTGTGTTGCACCAGTCAGTGTCACTTGTGAGCTTCCGTCCTTATTGCTTGCCACTCCCGGCTCGTCTAAAATCTCGTAGTCATAAATAGCGTCACTGGGAAGCTGTACCGACGAGTTTCCTGACAAGCTCATGTTAAAAATCGCATCACGGGATGATCCATCAATATTCACATATGGATCTTTAGTTCCACCATAGTTGGCATCAACTGTAAATCCGTATGAGCTGGTAGAGCGTCGCACACCAAACCACCCGCCTTCACCATTACCATCCGCCTCTGCTGAAATCATTATATTGTTAGCCTCATCATAGAGACGAATTAATCCACCCATAGAACCATCAGGACTTGCTTCAATAACGGGGTCGCTTGCACCAGCCTGGTATAGTTCCAGTAAACCCGACTCTGATGAAGAACCGATTCCAATACTGCTTCGGACATCTAATTTATAATTAGGACTGGTTGTCCCTATACCAACCTCATCACCAATAGTTTCCAACCTGACATTAGCACCATCATCAACCCAACCACCTCCTCCTGCTGAAGTGGCGTAATCAGCAACCAGAGATCGATAAGCATACCCAACAGCGGTCAGCTTGGTCCTGGGAGAAAGAGCAGGATCTGCTCCTACCTGTATCTCCAGCCAGTACTCCTCAGTAAAGGGTAAATTAATAGGGGCTCCTTCACCTAAACGAACATTGAATAAACCATTGGTCACAGTCACCGGTGAATAGGTGTGTTCCCATTTCTTGTAGGATGCTGATGTGGAGGTCTCATGACTCCAGATGGTGAATTTTATGCTGTAGGAACCATCCGGAACCGGACTCCCCAGCGGAGTGGTCAACATCCCCTGATAATTTATCTCCTTGGGAAACTCCAGGACAGGGGCATAGGCTGACAAATAAAGTACTAAAAACAAACCTAAGAACAAAAAAACTGCCTTTTTCATCTTTTTAATCCTCCCTCTATGTTTAACTGTCTAAAAATTCATTTTGACAGCATAATTTAGTTGCATTGCTATCTGATTTCCTACCTAATGAAGCTTAAAAAAGTCCGCTTAATCCGTCCAATCCGCTGATTACTTTAACAGAAGCATCTTCTTGCACTTCTCAAAATCCTCTGCCTTGATTCGGTAGAAGTAAACTCCCGAGGCAACATCCTGACCCCTGTCATCCTTACCGTCCCAGACAACTCGGTTGAATCCAACCCTCTCCATATCGTCCTTCAAAACCCTGACCTTCTGACCCAGGACATTATATACCACGATGTTGACATGACTCTCCACCGGAAGAGCATACTCTATCACCGTGTGAGGATTGAAGGGATTGGGATAGTTCTGGGAAAGGGAGAACTTATCCGGCATAACCTCCTCTTCTTCCTCCTCCTCCACATCCGTTGTCACCACCCAGGGATTCCAGAAACCAGCATAGCTGTTATAGGTCCCCACATGCGCCCCTGCAACTGATTGACCTACTGAGCCCGAGAGTTTGTAATTGGTTGATGATGCATAAATGCTTCCTCCAGCATTAACGCTCTCCCAGGGAATCTCCTCGCCTGAACCAAAGGCTAAATTGAACAGGAGGAAAATGGAAATAATCAAAATAAAACTAAAGCTCTTGGTTCTCACCTATCTCACCACCTCTCTTTTAGAAGTTGAAATCTAATCTGTTTTATCCTCAATTCTAACTTATATTTTCCTCCAACTACCTCCTTTTTTTACAAGGTTCATCAAAACATAAATCTCTAAACTCAAAATAAGACTCATTTGCAAATAAGTAAGTTATGAAGAAGGGATTGTCAAGAAGTTTTTGGAGTATTTTCGAAAAGATTATTTCAAAGACGGACCAATTCTAATCATCGGTTTTGCTTCCCACCTCTGGGGAGGACAAAAAACCCTGCAGACTTATTTTCAGGCTATCAAGTAACTTATTTAAATACACTCAATCTCGGGGTAAAACTATCAATAATTAAGCATCTAAGATCAAGCTAAAGCTTGATAATCCATATAATAAAAAAACTCAGGCTTTTTTCTGAGCCTGCGTTTGAAAAATCAAAATTATCTATCTCTTATCCATAGGCACGAATTTCTCCTCCAGAGGACCGACGTATACTGCCCGGGGACGGAAAATCCGGTTCTCGGGCAGGTATTCTAAAACCCTGGCAACCCAGCCGGAGACCCTGCTGACCGCAAATATGGGAGTGAACATCGGAACCTCTATTCCCATCGCATAGTAGATGGTCCCCGAATAGAAATCCACATTGGGGAAAATCCCCCTCTCCCCGTAAGCGGCTATGACTTCCTCCTCCACTTTCTTGGCGATCTGGTAGAGATTACCCATTCCTTTCATCTCGGTTACCTTCTGGGAATACTTTCCCAGGATCGTTGCTCGGGGATCGTAAGCCTTGTAGACCCGGTGGCCGAAACCCATTATCTTTTTCTTTTTTTCGATACAGTCCTTCACGTACTTAACCGCATCATTCTCTTCCTTAAGGGGAAGGAGGTCAGCCAGGCAGCGTTCGTTGGCTCCCCCGTGAAGAGGCCCCTTCAAGCTGCAGATCCCGGAGCAAACTGAAGAATAAAGATCCGGAAGGGAGGAATTAACCACCATGGTGGTAAAGGTGGATGCGTTCATCCCGTGATCAGCGTGCAGAATCAACGAGACATCCATAACCTTAGCCGAGAAATCGTCAGGTTTTTTCCCATTCATCATATAAAGGAAATTCGCCGAGTGGTCAAGCTCGGGGTCGGGATCCAAAGGTTTTTGCCCTTTTCTGATTCTGGCTATGGCCCCGGCAATGGTAGCCATCTGGGCGATGAGCTTTATGGCAATCTCGGTATCGTTCTCAACCGTAATCTCCTCGGCTTTGTCATCGAAACAACCCAGAACCGATACTCCGGTACGTAGGGCTGACATGGGGTGAACATTCTTGGGAATTACCTTCAAGACATCAATTACCTGCGAGGGGATTTTCCTGTATCCCAAAAGCTTCTGGTTGAACTCATCCAGCTCGCTTTTGGTAGGAAGCTTGCCGAAAAGCAGAAGATAAGATGTCTCCTCGAAGTTGGAATGCTCGGCCAGATCGAAAATGTTGTATCCCCGGTATACCAGCCAGCCCTTCTGGCCATCCACGTACCCTATTCTGGTCTCGTTGGTAATGGCTCCCTCCAAACCCCTTCCCAGCTCGATTTTAGCTGGCCACTCTATTTTACCTGTATACTTTGGCTTTGCCATATCTCCTCCTTATATTTTGTGAAATTTTTCACTATATCATATAAAAATAAAAGATTATTTCTTCTTGTCAATCCTTTTCTGGGAAAAAAAACAAAATTTCATCAGGGGCATTCTTAGGGGAATCGGAGGCATGGCAAGAATTGCGGGTAACGTCCAAGCCGAAATCTGACCTGATGCTTCCCTTTTTTGCCTTTTGAGGATCAGTAGCCCCCACCAATTCTCGCAGGTCCTTCACCGCATTATCCTTTTCCAAAACCATGGCAACTACTGGGCCAGAGCTGACCGATTCAATTAACTTATCGAAGAATTCTTTCCCCTTATGGATCTGGTAAAACTCCTCTGCCCCTTCTTTTTTTAATTTAACTAAAGTCAGGTTACCTAACCTAAATCCCGAATCCTCTACCCTGGTGATGATTTTACCAACCAGATTTCTCTTAACCGCATCCGGCTTGATAAAAAAAAGTGTCTTTTCCAAAAGAAACTACCTATCTTTCTTTTTTCTTTTTCTTGCAAGCTCAAAACCCAGTTGGAGAGCCTTTTGGTTTAGCTCCTCCGTTCCCTTAGGCGCCCTTTTCCTTACTACCTGGATCAAAGAGTCTTTAGAGACGATTTTGGTTAATGCGCAGATGGTGCCCAGGGCAACGATATTGGCAACGATCGGCGTTTTCAGCTCATCCTTGGCTACCTGGGTGAAAGGAAAGCCCAAAACTTCCCTTAAAGGCAGCTGATCAACCAGGGTGGAATCCACGATAAGGATCCCGTCTTCCTTCAACGCCAAGGAGTACTGGTCACAGGCCTCCTGGGTTAAAGCTAAGAGTAGGTCCAATTTGGTAGCTTTGGGATAGTAGATCTCTCCCTTGCTCACCACGAGATCCGATCTGGATGCCCCACCCCTCGCTTCTGGTCCATAGGACTGGGTTTGGGCAACGTTTTTCCCATCGTAGATCCCAATAGCTTCGGCTAATACCGTCCCGGCAAATACCAATCCCTGTCCTCCGGATCCTGAGAGTCTTATCTCATAAATGTCTTCAAGCTCAATATGCTTTTTATGATGTTCCATTGTCTTAATCGATTAAAAACCCAAAATCTTCTCTATGGCTAAGTAAGTTACAAATTAACTTTCCCCTGTGCTCTTTTAATCACCTTCTCGTATTCCTCACAATATTCAGGGAACTCGATATCCCACAAAACCCCGGTTAAAAACTTATCCCTCAATTTCTCCGGAGACATCCTCTGGGCAGCCTGAATCGAAACAGCGTGATCCCTCTGCCACTCCATCATCTTAACTGCAGTCCCCTCTCGATTTAACCTCCCGTAAATGGTGGAGCAGTGACAGACAACCTCAACCAAGGAAAACCCCCTTTTCATTATAGCTTTTTCAACAAGCTTCTGTAGCTGGATTACGTGATAGGTGGTACCCCGAGCCACGAAAACAGCGCCTGAGCCCTTAGCCAGATCACAGGGATCAAATGATCTTTCCACATTTCCAAAGGGGGCTGTGGTTCCGAATTTATCAAAAGGGGTACAGGGCGAGTATTGACCACCGGTCATAGCATAGGTGTTGTTATTCAGCAAAATGGTGGTAATCCCGATATTGCGTCTGGCTGAGTGGATAAAATGATTTCCCCCGATGGCCAGCCCGTCCCCATCCCCGGTGATGACAATTACATGCAGCTCAGGCTTAGCCAGCTTAACTCCGGTGGCAAAGGCCAATGCCCTTCCGTGAGTCGTATGTAAGGTGTTGAAATCAGCGTAAACCGGCATCCGGCTTGAACAACCGATACCGGATACCATGGCTATTTGATCCTTTCCCAGTTTTAAATTATCTACAGCCCTTATGATAGCTCCGAAAACTATTCCGATCCCGCAACCGGAGCACCATACACTGGGAAACTTCTTTTTGGTCCGAAGGTAACGGTGGGTTACCTGGGTCATCTGTTCCACTTCATCGCACCTCCCTCAGCTTGTGGAAAATCTCATCGGGGGTTATAATCTCCCCATCATAGCGGTTTAGTTTTCTAATCCTGGTTTTACCACAGTTGGTTCTCATTACCTCATTTACCAGCTGACCCTGATTCAGCTCCACCACCAAAATCATATCCAGCCGTTCGGACATGTGCTCCATATAAACCTCCGGAAAGGGCCAAACGGTAAACGGCTGGATCAATCCCACCTTGATCCTTTTCTGTCTTGCCATCCGGATGGCCTGACGAGCTGACCGGGCTGCGGAACCGTAGGCAAAAATGGCACAGGTGGCATCCTCCATGAACTCCTCTTTCACCTGAACTATATCGTTTACGTTATGCTCTATTTTGTTTCTGAGCTTGTCCAGCTTATCCTTAATCTCCTTAGATCTCGCTGTCGGAAATCCCAAGGGATCATGAGTCAACCCGGTAACGTTGAAGCGATACCCCTCTCCGAAGATCGCCATGGGAGACACGTAATGAGGGTTTATCTCGAAATGCTGATACCACTCCGGTGGAACGGTTGGTTTCCAACGATTGATCACCTTTATCTCGTCGGGTTGGGGAAGGGTCACCTTCTCCCTCATATGCCCCAGCACCTCGTCCATCAAAACCACCACCGGAGTTCTGTATTTCTCAGCTAAATTCATTGCTCTTACGGTTAGATCGAAACACTCCCTTACCGATGAGGGCGCCAAGGTGATGGAGTTGTAATCACCGTGGGTGCCCCAGCGTGCCTGCATGGTATCGGACTGGGAGACCTTGGTGGGAAGACCGGTGGAGGGCCCTCCCCTCTGAACGTTGACTACCACGCTGGGAACCTCAGCCATGTAAGCATATCCTATGTTCTCCTGCATTAATGAAAATCCGGGACCGGAGGTGGCGGTCATAGCCTTGGCTCCGGCAATGGATGCACCTATAACCGCAGCCATACTGGCTATCTCGTCCTCCATCTGGATGAATTTTCCACCGTATTTAGGGAGATGCCTGGCCAGATATTCAGCGATCTCAGTTGAGGGAGTGATAGGGTATCCGGCGAAAAAGTCAAGACCAGCTGCCAATGCTCCCCTGGCACAGGCTACGTTCCCCTGTAAAAGTAACTGTTCTTTCTGCTTGATTTTTTCCTCCAACTTATCCTTTCTCCTTTTTCTCCCTTTCCCTTACGGTTATGGCGAAATCAGGGCACCTCAGCTCGCACAACTTGCACAAGGTGCACTTCTCCGGATAAGCAAGGTAAGGAAGGCCCTCTTGGTCAATGCCCAAAGCATTGGTGGGACAGAAAGCAGCGCAAATCCCGCAGCGCTTGCACCAAGCTTCAAAGATGTGAACCTTTTCTTTTTTTTCTACTTTAAGCTTCTCTTCCGCCATATTCTGGATTTATCTTAAAAAAACAAATTGATTTTCTGCTTATATATAATAAACTAACTTAAAAAGTCAAGTTTTTGGTGTTTTTTTCTATAAAACATCAAAGATATACGAGAGAATTTAATATATCTTTAATCATGACTAAAAACAAAAAGTCAAGTCTCATCCTGGTGGACAATGATTTTGTGGGAATAGTTGGATTGGATGAGATATTTGAGGATATTTATCTTGAAGGGGAAAAACCTGAAGGGTCTTTTGGGAAAAAGCTTTTATCACTGGCTAAGAAAAACAATTATATTCCTGCGGGTGGAAAAGGACAATACCAAGAGGCGCTTCTGAGAGAATACAGGAATTTCTACGAGGAAAAAAAGAAAGGTCTTAAAGATAAAGAGGTAAAAAAGAAGGATAACGCCAAGGAGCTCAGCCAACACGCGGCTTTAACAACGGATGAAATGGCAAAAGATACCCACCATCGCGAAAACCGCCCCAAGAATCGGCTCGATATCGGGGTTGGCTGCAGCGAGTGGTTAGGGAGCCGATATTAATTATGCGTTGCAGACGTTACTGGTTACAATTCTATCTCTCTTGGTCCTCCAAAGAGGAAGTATCCGTATGCAACTAAAAATCCTATGTGAATTACATATATTAAAACAAACATGAGATTAAACGAAATTCCACACAAAAGATTCAATGACACTTTATACAAAATCAATAAGATGTAGAGAGTAAATAAAGAAAGAATTATTGCTCGTCTAGCCTCAGATTTTGAGGCGTCTCTTGCGAAAAATGTAAGGACGCCAGTGCCAATGACAAATACACCCATGCCTCGAGCAATCAGAGAGGAGTCACCCGCTACATTAAACCCCATCAACGAACTGCATAATGTCGGGAAAAAAGTAAACCCAGCTCCAAAAAGAAATGCAATGATGCAGTTTACAGTGAAGATTGTTTTTAGCTTCATTTCAACACCCTCCTAAATAGGTGTTATTATTCTTGTTCTTGTTCTGTCAGGTCTTGCCCGCTCTGGTGGGTGTGACCTGATAGCCTGATCCCTCACAGCACAGCTGTGGGCCAACCGTCGAGTGGTTAGGTACACTTATCCCTTGGAATGTAAGCTTTGCTTTTATTCATAACATATTCTACAAACCTTAAGGTCTTTTCAAAAGCCCGAGGATCAGCAGGCTGCTTAATTTTCTTCGCTGGGTCCGGCCGACCATCCCAGGCACCATCGATCAAATCTGTCCATGATGGATCCAGAAAAGATTTGGCCCATTCGGCACCCTCTCGCTTCGACCCGGGATAGCCTCTATAAAGATCATGCAGCATTCGACAATAGTTCAGGACAATGAACGACTGATAAAAACGGTTATTGTACCGTTCTGGATCTTCGAGAATCTCTCGTCCCTCCTTGGTCAGTGTCTCGAAAATGTCAGCCTTCAACAATTCATCGGAGATTGGACCCACAAGCGTTTTCGGTGGGGGGCCAGCTAAGGTAACACCCTTCTCGCGAACGATCGCCCGAACAAGAATGGTATTACAGTGATCTGACCTGACAAGAGATCGATCACCATGGTTTAGATACCAAAGATCCAGGCCCTTCTTTGAATGATGTCTCAAGATTTCCTCTGGGAAATATGATCCCTCCAGGTGCTTGGCCCATTCGGAATCCAGTTGATAGACCTGATCATGCATGACCTGCAAGGCATCAACCTGATTTAAAGTTAGTTCATCTTCAACTACAACAATAAAATCGACATCGCTATATTGATCGAACCCCCCAACGGCAAATGACCCTTGTAGGTATGCACCAATGAAGTCATTGTTCAGGATCTGTTGAATCCTCGACACAAGTTCACCAAGAACTTGATTCAGCTCTTCATATGGTGTTGGAAACATCCTTACTTTCATGATTACTAACTGCGTCTGGTTGCCCCACAGCGCAGCTGTGGGCCACCCGCCAAAGTAATATTAACAAATTCTGTCTATTAAGTCACTACGTAAAACTGCATCATATCCATGGCAAAATGAACGCACCAAAACCACCAGATATCAGCTGAACGCTGAACAACAGATAAAATTGCTATACCTAATCCAGCATCTAAAATCAGACTTGAAAGTTCACTTATTGTTGCTCCTCTTGTAAGTAGCGTTGGAATATGCCCAGCAGCAAAAAGAACGGCAACTAATGCAATTGTCGCCCGCAGCCCAAGCACTGCACGAAATCTTACGAAGAGAACTGCTATGGTAATATCCTCAAGCAGTACCTGAACTAATAGACCTAAGTTTTTGGGATGATAAACTCTCGGGACAACCATCAACCAAGAATCACTGCCAGTATGGGCTATGGTAAATGCTAAAATTGCAATCAAAGCAAGAGTTAAACCGATAGCAAGACGAGCCCACATTTTATCCATTGGCAGCCAAGCGCTACTGAGAGGATGTCGCCGGATAGCAAGTAGAATAAGTATTGGTGAAAAGATAAGAATTTGATTGCATACCTCGATCAATGTTTCAAATGACCCTAAGTCTGGCAGCAACCATCCTCGCGTATACAGCTGACCAACCAAAAGAACCCCTATGACGCTAATAATAGACCATAGTACTTCAAACCATGGTCGGTTGAAGGATGCAGGTTCACGTCGAGGCCACAACGTTGGAAATACACGATCAGCCAGGAGCCAGCCAATTAGTGCAACCGCATAACCAATCAATAGTGCATGATAATGAGAGATTTGCATTCTATAATCTCCAACCTTCAGGCCAAACTTTCTTCTTGTTCTGTCAGGTCTTGCCCGCTTTGGTGGGTGTGACCTGACAGCCAGGGTACTCCACAGCTCTGCTGTGAGCCACCCATCCATCACATCTTGGACATGTTGGATGTCACACAACTCTCTTTTGTGGCACTAAGAAATACCCAAAACCGAGCGCGAAGAATAAATAAATGGCTACAATGCCCCACCCGAGCAGATTCATACCACCAGAGAGCTGAATCAGCAGCATAGCAACAAACGCAATGGTGTCATATACGAAAAGGTTCAGGACGATTGCCCGCCGCGCCATTGATTCTTCCGCTTTTCTAGCAAACCAGGTAAGCATGAAATTGCCCAAGAGAGCTGCTCCGTACTCCCTGGCAAAAATAGCAGCTCCTGGCCCAAACGAGCTGCCCAATAAGGTCAGTAATGGGCTAGGTAAGAACAGGAGAATGGGCCCAAAACCGAGGCATATAACAGCCTTGATTTCCATTAGAGTCTTGAATTTCATTACAATCCTCCTTTTC
>Ga0111201_1053_pt1 | contig 17847 bp, 33 predicted proteins | sample DeeMarSWOR324_28_FD_80375 | JGI IMG/M metagenome (GOLD analysis project Ga0111201, IMG submission 80375) | candidate division Zixibacteria bacterium SM23_73_2 | reverse complement strand
TTTGGTTACAATCAAAAAGAAACATTAAATGATTTTTATAAGAAAATACGTGATAAAGCATTGCTTATTGCATCTGATGTTAAAATGGGGAAAGCAGGAAAATATGATTTGATTTATTTTGATGAAACCGGGGAGGTTATGGAGAAACCTTCAAGTATTTATGATAAGTTCGAGCAAAGACCCTGTCCTGCTTGTATGCCTGTTTCACCAAGTTTTCACCGGGTGCCTGGTTTTAGTTTTAGAAAAAAGCGTATACAATAATTTTATAGGTTGTATACACCTTTTGTTATAGGAGAATGTTAGGGGGGTGTTCCACTGCAAAAGTTTTTATATGTATACACCGATTCAGAAATTGGTGATATGCATGGCCATGGAAGATGAAAAAATATTTTTTAGGCAGGTGAATACTTTAGTTGACCCTATGGGGCTTTTTATATTAGAGTTACGCCTTTTGAACAGTGGAAAGATTATGAAAGTTTTTAAACACAAAGAGGCGTAAAAATGAAACAGCCACCAATTACAATTAATCATAATCAATTTTATGATGATGAATTTAAATATGAAGTTATTATAGATTTTGGTAATAATAGTTTTATTATACAAAGATGCATGGATATAGAAACTGCTGAAAAAGAAAAACAGAGATTTATAGATGGATGGAATAATTATTTAAAGGAAAATTAAAATGATTGAAATTGATGATATAGACAATGGCTCAGACTTGTTTTATTGGAATGCATGCGTCAAGGCAATTGCCGAGGGTGAAATGACACTTAGTCAGATAGGATCTGGTGCGCAGGAGCAGATGGCTATCGATGTGCAGTATTTCAAGGAACACAGGGAATTTATGCAGGAGGAATAAATTATGGTTCATATCTGGAATCTAAAATGTATACATCCGAGAATGAAAAATAAATTAAATCCTGAAAGTAGAAAAAAAATTGAGGATAGCATTACTATTTCTTATTTAAAAGCTATAAAAAACAAAATCCAAATGAATGGGAGGATTTAAAGAAGATTATAAAGTTTGTAGATGATTGGGAAAGATAGCAGGGATATCCTGCTGTGTGGTAAGGAGATAAAAAAATGAGATATTGGATTGAAATCTCAAGTGAATACCGATTTCAAAAAAAGGTTTCAAACCTTGAAGGACTATATGCACCAGCATCCACAAGATATAAAAATATGCTAAAGGAAGTGAACAAGGATGATATTGTTCTACATTATATTACAGGATATCTTGCTATAAAAAAAGAGCATAAGTCCACGATCATAGGGGTTTCGATAGTAAAATCTAAGATGAATATATTAGATAAGAAATTAAATATTGACCTCGGTACACCTATTATTATACCTATTCCAATACATATAAGTGAAATTAAAGAAATAACAGAGAAGTCTTTTTTATTAAAAAAATTTTTAGGATTTAATTTTCAAAGATACCTTGGAGAGATATTGGCAGAGGATTTTTTTCAAATCCTTAACATCCATCCTGAAAATCTGCAATTTTTTAATAATTATAAGGAGGAAAATAGGGGTATAGCATGTTAGGAAGATTATATAAACCGAAAGGCAGGGCTCTGGAAACAGCGCAACAGGTTTTGCAAATAAATAACCCCATGGCTGTTAACGTAGCATGGGGGTGTACTAACCGTTGCCAGGATTGCTACATTCGTTATATTAAAACAGGTCATATACGGTATCCGAAAACTGAACCATTTAAACTGGTTGAACAACAATTTAAAAGCGGTTTGAAACCAGATGGGGTTTTTATTTCTTTTGAAACAGATCCTTTGCTGCAGCAACATAATTTGTTAAATACTTTCAAACTTGTTTCATTTTTAAAACAGAACAACATCCCTGTTGCTGTCTTATCTAAGATGGGTGTAATCCCGGTTTCTGGTGTCAGGCATGGAGTAACATTGAAATCGCATGAGGAAAAATTTAGGAAAAAGTTTGAGCCGAATGCTTTGTCAATTGAGGAAAGAATCAGACCATTGAGGGTGGTGCATAATGATGGGGAATACACCTGGGTTTCTGATGAGCCGCACCCCTGTCCAGCTATTTATAAGCAGGATGATTATGTTTTTTGGGAGTACATAAATTTTGTTGACTTTATCATATTTGGAATGTGGAATTATAATTCATTGGCAAAAACCGAAGAAGCACGGGAATATTATGCTGACACAATCATAAAATTTAAGGACTTCTGTAAAGATTATGGAATACGTTATTGGATAAAAAATGATACATTAAAATTTATAACAAAGGAATGATTTAAAATGAAAAATAAAGAGAATAAAGTGGTGAATGGTAAACAATGGAATCAATTCAGAAATGTTCGAGATGATGCATTAGATTTTCCACCTTATAAGACCTGGTTTGATGAAATTCAGAAACCCGACGGCTTGATGAAATTGAGCCTTTATTGTCCACTTTGTGGTGAAGTGATATCTGTAACTTTTAGGAAACCATTTAGTAAACCAGGGTTTATAGATACTAAGACATTCCATGCGAAAGCCAGATTTCATCATTGCAATGGTATCTCTGTAAGGTTAGAATTGCATCCTTTTGATAGTAGATATCATGATGAATATTTAAAAGAGGGCGTAAAAAAATGAGACAAAATAGAGAAGGGCTTACTGAAATTAAATTGTTTCAAAAACCACATTATAGGAGTATATTATTTCTACTTAATTTGTATAAAAAAGATGGTTTAACATTGCTTCATTTAAGATATGTATTGGAAAAAAATTACAAAAATAACACTGACCCTCAAGTCCAAGCAACAATTAAAAAAATGGAAATATTTTATGATTCTAAACTTATAAAAGCTATTAAAAATGGATTAATTACAGAAGGATGTATAACATCGAGACAAAACCTATATAAATTTATAAAAATCCTAAAACGTATGGATATTATTGTGGAAAATAAAAGTAAAAAAAGAAACGAGATATATTATAAAATTAATAAGGATTTCAAAGAAATACTGGAACAAATGTATGTTTACGAAATAATTCAAAAAATTAGTGAATTGGAAATAATACCTTTTTTTCTAAAAGAAGCAGATCTTAGATTTGCAACGGAAACAAAATATGTAAAAATATTTGTAAAGATTGAAAAGAAATTATATCCTATAGTCTAAAGAGGATAATATGATTAATAAATTAAATGAGGAATAAAATGCCTTCAAATAAAAAAGGATATCCAAACGGCCAACAAAAAAATAACGGCAAAAAAGAGCTGAATGATCAGCTGCAGCAAAACAAAATGACGGTAAAATATACATTTGGGCGATCAAAAGAAGATATTAAAAAAATCAATAAATTACGAAATTTCTTAAAAAACAATGACTCTTTCTCCGGTTCTATTGTAAATTGGGAACATAGGACTTGGAATACTGATTCTGAAATTTATCATGAAATGCCTGATTTATTCTTTCTTGCCATCAATACTATGCAGCAACTGCAACAAGAAAACGAGGAATTAACAGCAAAACTTGATGAAATGCAAGATCTCAAAAACTCTATTTCCCATATAATAGAAATTGTAAAGGGGGTGAAAAAATAAAAGAAGAAAACTCGATTATTTTGATGATAATATTTACAACTATTGTAATCATATTTGCTGGATTAGCATTAACTTTTAATAGTATTGACTATACTCATGGAACCAGGTATGCTTTCTGGTTTAACTACATTGGTTGGTCTTGTGTTCCTTTTGCTATCCTTGGTCTTTTTGTTTGGTATTGTAAAGTATACGTTAAACCTTACAAAAATCAAAACACAACAGCAGAATTGAGGAAGTGTGACGTGGAAAATGAAAATTTATAGAAATAAAAAAGCAATGGAAGAGTTGAGGCTCATATTTAGAACAATGTCCAACCCGACTCGAATGGCTATAATAAATTTTCTAAATAAAAAAAACATTGCTTGTTTTAGTGACATTAGACATGAATTCAATGTGAATAATAACACAGCACATTATCATCTGAAAAAACTGATAACTGCAAACCTTGTTAAGAAGAATGGGAAATATTCTATCACAGATTTTGGAAGAAAAATAGCGACTATTTTTGAAGATTTTGATAAGGAAATATCTAAATTCAATATGGTGAGAAAATAATGAAATCAAATCTTAAATGGAAGGAGAGATTTAGAAATATTTCAATACTAGCTATTATTGTTTTTCTTGTTAATTTTTCTATATATAATTTTATTTTATTAATCAATCTTTATCAGATATTATTAGTTGTTTTTATTTCATTGCCAATTTATTATTATATAATGTATTGGATTAGAAAAGGAGAACCAATAAATCATGACTGAACAAATTATTAAAGATATAGAGGAATTAAAGCAGAAAGGAATATTCGAAGAAGAAAATAATATCATATATCTTTCTGAAATATTTAGACAAGCCTATTTGGATACCGCAAAAGAACTGGGTGAAGATCATAAAGTCGAAGAAGTGGTAATTATATCACTTCTCAAAACAGGCTACAAAGAAGGCTGCGAAGATAAAACATTAAAACGAATGTATTTCATAATTCACGATTATTTAGTTGCATTAGTTGAGAAGGGAGAACCAACATGAAAAAAGAAGTGAAACTTACTGGCAGAACTGTTTTATGTCGTGAAGATTTTGTAGAATCGAAAAAAAATACGCGTACTAAATATTTTATCAAGATGATTTTATATTGTGAACATTGTGATGATTTTGTAGAACCATGCAAAGATTGCGGTGAATCCTTTGTAGTGGGCGAAATCGTATTTTGTGATGGTTCTAACCATTATCATACAGATTGCAATTGGTTCAAAAAAAATTGGTTCACCTAAAATTCAAAATTAAATTAAGCATTATGGAGGCTCACGGGTTCGAATCCCGGTGTTTCCAATAAACCACAAGAAAAAATCTTTTTTTGTGGAAAGCAGAACCAAAAAAGGTTCTGGTCGGTAAGGAGGCGAAAAAATATGAAAAAATATAAGGACCTGCCGGAGCTCGCAGCAGAGCTCCAGAAGCTGATGAACAGCAACCGTGACGTGGTCGTTCCCAAGGAACGACTGCGTGTTATCTCTGATTCTGATAACAAAATTATCAAGATGGAGATTGCTGATACGGATGAAAAAAAGAATGCTTATCCATTGAACGAATACGCGCATAGCCAGGTAAGTGAAAAAACAGAGATACCAAAAACTTACTATGACAGGATGCGTGAAAGGGGAAAAGTTACTCTCCTTGCAAACAATATAAACACTTGGTTGCCAGAAAAAGATGCAAGACTGATCCGTATACAATCCGGGCAAATCAGGGCTATTTTATCAAACAAGTACAGGATTGTTGATCACGTCCCAGTTTTGAATGTGGCTTTCAGGGAAATCAAGCGTAAAATCGAAGAGGAAAAACAGCGGATTGAACCTATTGATATGAACCTCACTGATATCCGTATGTATCTGAAATTCATTAACCATAGTTTAAGCGATGAAATATTCGATGTAACAGAAGTCAGTGAGGGCAAAAAGGGAGATCCTGTTAATGCTGGTATTATGATTTCCAACTCAGAGGTTGGAAGTGGTGGTTTCAGTGTTACACCGTTTATTAACATAATCAGGTGCACTAATGGTCTTCTGCAGGAGACTAAACTTCGTATTATACATATTGGTAAGGAACTTGAGCTGGGTGAGATCCAGTGGAGCAGGCGTACAATGGAGCTTGAGGATGAGCTTTTGAAAGCCAAGATGGTTGATTTCATAGATCAGTGTTTCACGGAGAAAGTCTTTAGGAAATGGGTTGATCAGATTAATGAAAAAGCAGGTGTTGTGATAGAAAGACCTGTTGATGCTGTTAAAAACATTATAAAAAGATTCGGTATGGCGGAAAAGGTTGAGGATGATCTTTTGAATTTTTTTGCTAAGGAAAACAATACTGCTTGGGGTCTTTCTAATGCTTTGACTTCTTATGCAAAGACAGTTAGTGATTATGATAAACAGGTGGAACTTGAGAGAGCTGGCGCGGAGGTCTTAGAATTACCGGAAAAACAGCTGGTAGCACTATCGGAGGCGGTGGAATAAACCAATGAGGGGGTTGGATATTTAGCGTGCCAACCACCCCCTCAAATCTTTTTTATAGGACCCGGTGATAATAATGATTTTGAAAATTGAAATGGGAATCTGCGACACATGCAGATTCTATAAATCCCATGAATATGATCCAAGCCCGCCTCGTGTCGCATTACCCCCAGGAACAATAGTTGAAAATTATTGTGAACTTATAGATACAGGCAAGGACGAAAACATACCCGATAATGAAAGTGTTGGGTTGAATTCTGAGAACCAATGCCCCTGCTGGCAACCAGCGATTGATTACTGCAAAAAACACAAAACCTGGTACAGTTACCAATGCCCAGATTGCGAAGAAGAAACAAATAAACAACTCGAAGAAATCTATGGAAAGGAGGGGGCATCATGTTAACCGAGAGAGACATCAGCATAGTCCGACAGGCTTGCATAAAAGCCGCAACCAACCTGGTTGGTGAAACTGTGGAATTCATGGAACCCGAACAACGTAAAACAATACTAAAGAACAGGGGTACAATTTCTAAATTTGTTATAGATATTGCCAATGAATTCGAAAAAAATATTAACAAAGGATTAACTGTAACAAAAGAAGACGGGACCATAGAACAAGCACAACCCGGTTCTACACCAACTGTTGAATGCATCAACCTTAAAATCACAAGGGGTAATGAAAAAGGCGGTGAAAAATGTAGCACATGGCCATATAGGGACAAACTGGAAGAACTCGGTTTTGTATGGAACCCTGATTACCGTGGTTACACCGGACAGCTGACAAAAGAACAATGGGAAAAACTAAAAAACAGCAACGAAATCATTGAAATCAAACTTGGTAAAGGAGAAAGACAGCGAAAAGTGAAATACACCTGGGGTACAATACTCAACGATCTGCTTAAGGTGGAGGAGGAAAACGGAGGTAAAAAATGACAGGATCAATTGATTATTGGATAAAAAAATTAAGTTTTAAAACAGCGGGATATTTTTGTATAGCAATTGCAATTCTTTTATTTTATTATACATATTATCTGTTTCTTTTTGAAAAACCTGATTTAATAATTCTACTTTTAGGAATTAGTTTTGTTTTTTTAGGACTAATGTCTCTGCTTTTTAATACAGATAAAGAAATGGCAATTGCTTTTCTTATTGTAGCGATATTAATAATTAGTGGTTGTTTAGGAACATATTTTAAATACACTCAAGAAATGGATAAAGAGATAAAAACATCTGATATGCGGTTTAAAGCGCATATGGAACAATGGAGCTGGGAACAAGAATGTATGGAAAAAGCAATAGCTACATATAATGTTTATAAAAACGATTTAGAAATTATGAATGTTTTTTATAATATCAGGTCTATCCATCCTTTTTTGAAACAACAAATGATCCCGCTTCGAGAATATATGAAAAATTTAACCAAGAATATTACTGTTGATAACTATGATTTGGCTTTTAAACAATTTTCTCTATGCTATACTATGAATATTGATTACAGCAGTGATTATACTTTTTATTTCAATCGCTTTAATAAATTATATAAAAATTTAAGTTTCGTTAATTATAAATCAATACCTTATTCCGTTGGGTCTGAATTTGAAGTAGAAGGCGAGGATTTCTTTTTGTTTGCCATAAAAGATGATCTTGACAGTAACCATGATGATGGTTTTGAAATATTATGGTTCTCAGATGAACTTGAATATATTAAATCACAGCTTGAATATACAGAAAAATTAGTAGATTTTGAGGTGAATATATGAAACAAAACAAATTATTTGTGCTGGGTTTTACAATGTTTATTTTTGTGACATTATTTGGTGGCTTAATTATGATATTTTTAATGCCAATACAAGAGATACGCAAAAATATACAAATTTTTTATAACGGGCTTTATTTGTTTGGAATAATACAAGGGATTTCAATTGGCATGATAATTACAATATTATCAGCTACTAAAAAGAAGGTGAACACATGAAACCAGGTAATGCAATAGTTGCAGCAGTTTTCATATGGCTTGCTGTTTACATGCCTATAAAAGTCTTTGATATCAGCCAGACGTATTCCATCACAAATTTCAATGGCATAAACCGGGAATTGGCTGTAATCTTAGCATTCGTAATACCTGTTATTCTCGCAGGAATTCCCTTAATCTATGGCATTGAAAAAAATAAAAAACAAGAAACAAAAGCAGAAACACCATTGTATTTTAAAGCCATTCCAATAATAGAAAACCCTAAACAGGAAACAAAGAAAAAAACCATAGATATTGATATTGATGAAAAAATTGATAAAATATGTAAAAAAACATAAGGAGGAAAAAAAATGGTTGAAAAATTAAAGTTAAGAGATAAAATAAAATGCAATATTCCCCCAATATTTGTAGTAACGATGATATTGTTAATCGTAGGTGGATTTGGATCGCGGTATCGCAATTTTAAGAAACGAATATGGAGTGAAAATATGAAACAACCAGAATTAATAATAGATAAAGAGGTGGAAGATTTACCAAAACACATCATACCATATACATATAGGCAATACTGTCCGATATGCGGAAAAATATCAATGGAGTGGTATGTTTATTTAGATAAAAAAACAGGATTATATGAATTTTCAGAACCAAATAAGGATGCTTATTTTGAATTTTGGGAGATAATAATAGACATGGTTAAAGTTGTTGCATCTGAAAAAAACAATAGAATGCTGTTTGACAGAGAAGAAATAGAAAAGGAAGAATATACTGGTGAGTACGTTGTCTTGTCTGATGAGCAGTTCAAATTATTCAGCATGAACAAAAGCCTATTTTACAAAATACTAAAAGAAAAACTTAATAAACTTTACCCGAAAAAAAGAGTCCAGGGCGATGATGCTGCCATTAATCCAAATTTCTGCTCCAAAGAATGTATTGACAAATTCATTATATCTATAATAGAGGAGATAAAGGGGGTGAAAACATGAAGATAAATTTACTAAAAATTTATATTGGATTGAGCATGCTATTAATCTTTGGAGGCATATTTTCTTTCCTGATTTTTAGCATATATGTCGTAATCACAAAACAATACACAATATTTGGAATAAAATTCCTGTATTTCACACTATTAATTTTTTTAATAGGAGTTGTCATGCTAGTCCTGCCACTTGCTAAGATAAATAAAAATAGTGGGAGGAATAAAAAATGGGAATAATCACTGTTCGCAGTAAAGAAACCAAAAAATTGTTGGGAGAATACGAAGTAAGCGAAGATGTTATTAAAATATTGAAAAAGCAAGAGAATCCTTCACAGTTTTTTGAAAACGTGATCAAGGAATGGATAAAAAAAGAAGGAGATAAACCATAAAAAAACATAAGAGGCGAAAAAATGAATTTAGATGAAAAAAATAGGGTTATAGAAGCTTTTCATAAAGTATTACTAATAATAAGATGTGATGAATTATTAATGGAAGGAAAAACAAGAGGAATCTTGGAAGGAATTTATAAAACAGTTGACCTGAAAAAAGAAAGAACAAGATTAAAACAATCTCTCAGCAAATATCTTGATTGGTTATAAATAATTTTAGGGAAAGAACCAGGTAAAAAAACCCTGGTATGTGGTAAAGAGGTAAAAAATATGAAAAAACAAGGGGGGTCTATATTATTAAGCCTTTTTTTAAAAAAGATGAATTAAAAACAATTCAAAATAAAAACATGGAAGCTGAATTAAGGCAGCTTGCTAATATTCCTGATGATTACTCTCTGGAGTTTTATATACAGTCATCTTTTATGTGCGATATAGGGTATAGAATCCTTAAAACAAGAAAAACTGTTGAGATCTTGTTTTACAAGGGATGGTTTCCTGGTTCATATGAGGATTCAAAAGAAAAATTTGCTTTAGAAATAAAAAACAAAATGGGATGGTAAAAAAAATATGAGCATGCAAACAAATAATAAATTGTTAAAGGCTGGTTTTACTATTCTGCGTATATCCGATTGGCCTAAGCCATGTATCAAAACTTGTCATAGTAAACAAGGATATATTGTATGGACTATTTTTGAAAAAAACTTTAAATCAAAAGCGGCGAGAGACCGGAGGATGAAACAGTTGCTTAAAAACCCTAAAATTATTGATGAGCCAGGTGAATAAAAAAAGACAGCGGATTTTGAATTTGCGGTAAAAAGGCGAAAAAAAACATGAGAGAATTAAAAGATATGACGGATCTTATATATAAAATCAAGACAGCTCATATTTCTGAGCAGCAACAGGAGAGACAGAATCTTATGATGATAAAGGCATTGGATGCCGCATCGAAGGTAGTGATTAACTCAGCTCCTACAGGTTTTGGTAAAACCCATCTACAGCTGGCCATTGCTAAGAATAACTCAAGTTTTATTTTTACTCCGACAACTGCTATCACTTTTGAGTTTTATAAAGCTCATCAGTTGCAACAGTTTGAAAACCCTTCGGATAATAGTTTATGTTTTATGATTGGTAAGGGGCAAAGGCATCCGGTTATGTGCCCGTTTTTTAAGAAATCTGTAAAAAAATATTATCATGGTAAAACCATGCAGAGAAATCTGAATAAGGAGGAGGTTAAACAGGAAAAACGTGAGCAGAATATTTATGATTTTTGCAAAAGCTGTACTGATAATTTGGTTTCAAATGAGGATAAGTGCCCTTATTTCAAGGAAACTTATTCATCTGATGGTTTAACACAAAGGGCTGAGTCTATGCTAGGTTCTATCCTAAATTACATGAATGACGGCAATAAGAACTATAAATTTACTGAGATAATTGACAAATCAATTCATCTTGACCTTTGTCCTTATGAATTGATAAAAAATGCTGCATCCCGGAGTTTCAGTAAAGTATGTGATTTTAATTTTTTCATTAAGAAGGATTTTCTATTGCCTATCACTCAGGATACAAGATTTAGTTATGCAATCATAGACGAGTTTGACATGCTTATGGAGAGACTTGAAGGTGTTTATGATGTCGCATTTAAAACCAGAGACCTTGAAAAAGCAGTAAAAACTTTAGAGGCCCTCATCAATGAACAAACTATAGATGCAGAAGGAATAACACATATGCCACCGCAGAAACTGAGTTTCACGCAAACCTGCATGAATATAATGAGCAGGTTGAACCAGTGGATCATTAAACACTCTGAAAATATAAAATCAGAAGTCGTAGAGGTAAGATTCAAAGAGGAATTAAACAACAATGATAATCTGACCACTGCGTATCTACAGTATCTATCTTTGAATGCTTCTATCCTTGCTGAATACATTGAAAGCGATAATCATATAAGAGAACTTGATAAAACACTTGATTTCTTTGACTCCTTGAAGACAATATCTGATTTTGATGTTGTCTACTTTATAGAGAAAAACGATGATGAAATTAGATTTGAAAGAAAAGCAATATGTTTTCGTAATTTCTTCAATAACAGGATGCATGATTATGATAAAATAATGCTTTTCAGTGCAACTCCACCTGCAGAAGAAGTGCTCACCATGAATTTCGGTGAAAACTTCATAATCAATGAAGCCGAATGGTTCTATAAAAACCGTAGAGGGATCATCTATGTGGATAAGGATTTCGACCTTGGCGGAAATGAAAAAAAATGGTTCAATGACTGGCAGAAAAAAACAGACCATCTCATCAGCATCCTGAATATCTCCCCGTTCAATGAAAACGTTGTCTTCCTGAAATCAAAGAAATATCTGACGGGTGATGCAGGTAAAATCGTGCTTAATAAATGCCGAAAAAATGGTATTACACCGTTTGCCTGTATCGATTCATCACATCATAAAGAACTTGAGATATGGCAAAAATATGAAAACAGCTGCAAACAGGGTAATAAAACCGTGATATTCGCAGCATCACAAGGAAGATGGGGCAGAGGTGTGAATAAATTGAAAAACAACGGATGCAGATTCCTAATAATATGGGGCATACCCATCAAACATATACCAAATAATGTGATACAAAACGGTTATAACCGGGAGTTCAGAAGACAGAAGTCGTATATGAACTTCTGGAGTTTCTGGTGTAACATACTACCTAAATCCATTTATATGCAGACTATAGGTCGCCTGGTAAGAAATGATGACGATTACGGTTTCTACACCATTCTTACACATAAAAAAATCAATAACATACTTGACTCTGTTCATCAACGAAAACTCGGCTGTATCGGGACAACCTATGATTTCAACGAGTTAATAAATGAACTAAACAAATTCTATAAAGAAAAGAACAAAAGCGAGGAAAAATAAATGAGAACTAAAAATTTTAGAAGATTTAATCCAGATAAAAATGCTTTTGTAATCGTAGAAGAAAAACTATGCAAATCAAAATGCCCTAAACATCATAAACCATGCACAAGACCCACGAAACATGCTGGTCTACACACCTGGGAATGCGGTTGCACAGGCAGCCATGATTATATTATCCCTAAAAAGCCGGGTGAAAACACCTGGCGCTAAAAAAAGGGGTTGTTAAAAAAATAAAATAATAAAAATGAAAGAAACCAAGGGAGAAAAAAAACTTCCTTTGGTATGTGGTAAAGAGGCGAAAAAAATTATGAAAAAAAATATTGAGAAAAAAGATAAAAATGATGACATATCCTATGCATTGACAAAACTCACAAACGATGCGTATTATGGATACCAGGGTGTGAGGATCGCGCAGCAGAACAGGATAAGGGACATAGTGAGAAGAAAAACGGAAGGCATACCATTGTCAAAACCTGAAGAAAAAAAAGATAAAAAGAATTTTGACAAAAAATTCAATGACAAAAAACTGCCGTTCTACCTGGGAAAACTTGTTCTGAAGAACAAAATAACTGAGAATGAAAAACAGCACATACAGAAACTATTTGAGCTTTCGAAGGAGACAAAAAAAATCGAGCAGAAATACAAGAAAATGATGGAAGAATGCCTCAAATATGAAAAAATCTATAACCAATGGCTGAAAAAACTGAAAGGGATCGGAACTGTATTGTCGAGCAATCTTTTGAAAAACTTTGGATACTGCGAAATAACAATTTTTGACAGCAAGGGGAACCAGGTATGCTCCGAGATTGATGATCTTGAAAAAACATGGAAACTGTTGAAGGAAATACGGCATGATGGAAATAAAAATAAACTTTTTTACAAGGGATACCCGCATGTAAGCAGCTTATGGAGACACTGCGGTCTGGACCCGGAAGGAGCGCAACCAAAAAATAAGGGTAAAAAAATCCATTACAACCCGAAACTCAAAACACTGGCTTGGAAAATCGCTGACAGTTTTTTCATGAAACGCACACCTGTTTATAGGAGCTTGTACGACCAGTATCTTGCCAGGCAGTACAAACTCATTGATGATCATGATAAAAAAGCCGCTAAAAACAAGAAACACGCTTGTTTCCGTTCAAGGAGACGCATGGTGAAAATATTCCTTGCACATTACTGGTCCATAGCACGCAGGATGAAAGGACTGCCTGTGACAAACCCTTATGCCATCGACAAAATACCGGGTCATTCAACATATGTCAAGCCTCCTTTCAACCCGTTCAGTGACAGTGACAACCCTGGTGTGAGTAATGAAAAAGGATAAGCCACCTTAAAAAATGAAAACCATTTCGTCTTTGCGGAAGCCATAAAATATGGTAGAAACCCAGAAAGACGTTGCGAGCCCAGGTCTAAATGAAACCCAATAGAGATATGTGAAGCCAAGCGGAATTTGAAAACCATAGGAAAGATGCGGAAGCCAGTATCACTATGAAACCCAAATTAAATTTGCGAGCCAAGGATCCATTGAAAACCATTTCAAAAATGCGGAAGCCACAATTAATATGAAACCCATATTAAACCTGCGAAGCCGGATATACTTTGAAATCCATATAAAATTTGCGGAAGCCAACTCAAAACATGAAAACCATTAGCTATGTGCGAGCCAAATGAAAAATTGAAACCCAGGGTACTTTTGCGAAAGCCACACGGAATTTGAAAACCAGATGGAAAAATGTGGAAGCCACGTGTAACATGAAAACCATACAATTTTTGCGAAGCCAGATTGAAATTGAAAACCAAAAAGCAAAATGCGAAGCCAACTCAAAACATGAAAACCATTAGCTATGTGCGAGCCAAAAAAAACCTTTGGAAACCAGTAAAGAAATGCGAAGCCAGATAGGCTATGAAAACCATAATAAAAGTGCGGAAGCCAAAAAGAGATATGAAAACCAACTAAAACCTGCGAAGCCACGAGAAATGTGAAAACCAGATAAAAGGTGCGAAGCCATCAGGGTGATTGAAAACCAGAAAAAAAATGCGAAAAACAAAAGCACCCCGCTTCCTCAAAAAAAAACACACGACACACAACACAAGACACACCACAAAAACACAAAAAACCTGACACACGAAAACACAAGACAAAAAACACAGGACAGGGACGCGGGAAAAAAAGAGAAAAAAGGGGGGTGTCGGGGGGAAAAAAGGGGGAAAAAAATCCAAAAAAAATGATAGAAAATAAATACTGCAAAAGATGCAAACAAGCCTATTTCAGTGAAGAAGGAGTTAATTTCTGCAAAAAATGTGGAGCTGAACTGGTACCATTAAATACTATAAAAAAATTATAGGAGATGAAATAATATATGAAACCAATAGAAATAAATTTGAAAAAAGATGTATCTCTAATGAAGATACTGGATGATTTTGTTGAGGACCAGGAAGGCATCCCAACGGAAGAAGGAAAAAAGTTTTTCCGAGAATGGGAAGGCATTGTCCCAACAAAACTTATAAGAAGCTGCATATTTGCTGGAATGCATTATGCTTTGAAAAACAAGGATAATCTTGACATAAAATGGGCAGATAATACAGATCATGTATGCCCTGAATGCGGTGGAGCAATAGAAAAAGTAATAATCAAGGATCCACATGCCTGGCGTTGGACCTGCAAAAAATGCGGAAGGGATTTTGGTTACAATACAGATAAACCAATAAATGAGGACACTGATACCATTCTTAAAAAAGCGGGTTAGGTAAAAGATATGATTAATAAGATCTTAAACGATGTTGTTAATACGGCATCAGAATTCGTAGGAAAGGCTCTGGGATACAATAATGAACAAAGACGAGACATTATAACAAATGAGACAAAACATGCTCTAAAAGCCGGTATAAACGCTTTTAAAAGCATTTTAGACGATATGGAAAGAGACCTGGATATCTTATTTACAAAATAGTTTAAATTGGAAACCGATTGGAAACCGATCTGACGGATTAGGAGACTTCAATTCTGAGTCATGCATATCACCAAAATGTTTGCATTTCTCTTTTTGAAGCTTCTCCGTAATCAGATTGGGATATGGGTGGGTTGTTCCAGTGGAAAGTTTTATTAATGAAATTATTGATTCTGTTAAACGAATAATAGAGATGGCTGCACCTAACTATTATTCATGTTCAAAAGTTTGTAATTAAATTAAAAAAGGAAAAATAAAGATGACTGCACATAGAAGTAATATTAGACTTGAATATAAATTTTTCTATCTATTTTTATCTGTTCCAGTAATTCCATTGGAAAAGTTTAAAAATAAAAAACACATACTATTTTTTACTTTAGGGGGTCCATAATAATGGAAAGGATGGTAAAAGATTTAGATATCCTTGATCACAGTTTTATACCTAAACATTTGCCTGGTAGGGAAAATGAATTGGTTGAACTGAATAAGCTTTTGAAATATTGCAATCAGGTTAGTAGGCATATTAATCTTCAGGGTAAATCTGGTACTGGTAAAACAGCGACTGTTAATAAAGTTTGTAAAGATTTGTTGCCAGATTTGAAAAAAAAGAATGTGAAAATTGATTATTTTTATGTTAATTGTAAAGATAAAAAAACAAAGTTTGATTCTTTGAAAACAATTTGTAAACAGATGTGTAATGGTAATAAGGTGCCTAATACTTGGAGTCAATTGTACGATCTTTTTATTGAAAAAATAAAAAACTTTGATGCTATTATTGTTTTTTTGGATGAAATTGATGCTCTTGCTAAAAGGGGTGAGGATGAGCTTGATATTTTATACACTCTTTCAAGATTGAAAGCACATGGTTATACAAATTGTAATATTAGTGTTGTTATTGCGACTAATAAAGTTGATTTTGTTATGAATCTTGATAGTGGTATAAAATCTTCATTTAGGACGACGTCTTTGTTATATAAGCCTTATACTACTGATATTTTACAAAAAATATTGGAAGACCGGGCGCAAATGGCTTTGCATTCTGGTGTTTTAAACGATGATGTTATACCGCTTTGCAGTGCATTTGCTGCACAAGAGCATGGTGATGCAAGAAAAGCCATAGATCTGCTTAGAACCTCGGTTGAAGTGGCTTTGGATTCTGATTCTAAAAAAGTAACAATAAAACATGTTAAAGACGCCAGGGTGCGTATTGAGGAGGATAAAACATCTGAGTTGATTTCTTATCTTCCCATGCAGCATAAAATCATTTTATTATCGGTTTTGAATATTGCAAAAAAAAGAATAAGAAAACCATCATTTAACAATAATAAAGCTACAACTGGTGATATTTATGCCCAGTATTTGAGTTTGAGTAAACAAATACGTATTGAAGCCACGACACAAAGATGGGTTTCTGGTATTCTTTCTGAAATGGATGGTTTAGGTCTTTTGAATGTTGATGTTGTAAGCAAGGGGCGTTATGGTAGGACTAAATTTATTTCCGTTCCCATGCAGGGGAATTAATGTCGAAAACTGAACCCGTGCAATCACTTGAACTCTTCGGAGTTAATTGAAATTGGGGTTTAAAATGAAAAATAAACCGTTAACTAAAAAGAAAAAGAATTTCTTAAATGTATTTTGACAGATAAAGAAGGAAAAATTATAAGGTAGTTTAGAAGGGTTTGAAATGAAAAAAGAAAATTGGAAGTTAATAATCGGAATTTTAATAACTATTGTTTGTTTTATGTTGATTTTGAATGTGTTAACTTTATCTAAATACTATGAATTAGATTCTGATTATTATGATTATGTAAATTTTGTAAATAAACATTACAACGAGTTAGTGGAAAAAAATGTTGATGAACTTCATAACTATATTAACATCATTTCTTGGGTAATCGCTAATAATTTTAGTTGTCAACCTAAAGAAGAAACAATGATTGGTCATTTAGAAGAAATGAGATGGGGTTCAGGAAGTCTAAATTATCCTTGGGTAACATATTGGATAGTAGAGAAAGGAACATCAAATAGATATATATTTAGAGCAGAAGAATATAATTTAATGGATTTTTATTTATTATATAATATTACTTATATTAGGGATTATACTTGGAATAGAATTATAATCAGAACTGAAAAAATAGAAACAAACATAAGGTAAGAGGTAAACCAAATGGATGATGAAAAAGAGATTCCGTTCTCTTCAAATATTATTCTTTTTTTAGGGCTATCCGTCTGCCTATTACTTATTTTTTTTATAGTTGTATTTTTATGAAAATGATGGATTTGCATATCAAAGCACGTAAATATTGCGATTTTTGTAATAAATATAATTATCCAGAAGCGAAATATTGTAATTATTGCGGAGAAGTTATTTTAGATGAAAAAGTATATTTTATTTGTTGGTTTGAATCACCCGATTTGTTACAATCAAAGAGTAAAGATAAAAACACCCGAAATGATACAGAACCGTAAAGATGCAAAGCAAGTAAGGTAAAAATCAAAGGTGAATGAATGATGGATTTAATATTTTATATTGGTATTGGTTTTATAGTTGGTTGGACTTCCGCTGT
>Ga0111201_1042_pt1 | contig 18226 bp, 16 predicted proteins | sample DeeMarSWOR324_28_FD_80375 | JGI IMG/M metagenome (GOLD analysis project Ga0111201, IMG submission 80375) | candidate division Zixibacteria bacterium SM23_73_2 | reverse complement strand
ACCTATCTCAACTGGTGAACCAGTATCCCGATTCCAATGAGGCCAAGCTGGCAAAGGATCGTTTGGGGGTGGGGCGGTAAACTTTTATTGATATTATAGAGAATAAAAGATGCATCGGCATTAGGAAATGCCGATGTTATTTAGCTTCGGGAATTCCTATTCCCGAAGTATCAAAGTACCTCTTTCTTGGCAATAATTCATGGCTTGCTTGACCGCATCAGATATCTTTGGATTATCTCTGCATAGATGTTTTATGGAATACTTAATTTTTAAATGTCCGGCTGGCAATTCGAAATAAATACCCTCCCTTTTCGCCTCTATTATGAGTGTTCGTTTAGGACAAGAAAGTGAATAATCTACATATGTGTTTTCGTATGTATCTTCTGCTACACAATCTTCTTTTTCCCAACCTAAACATTTAAAAATCAAATCATCAATAAGATGCAAACGTGTAGTGGCTTCATTGCGATTATGATTATTGACATGAGAATTATACCATTTTAGAAGTTCCTGCAGGGCGTTTCTTGATGTCTCATAATCTTTATACACTTACTAAACCTCCTGTAAACCCTTGAGGTTTCTTTATCTTTTATCGCTCTTAATTAAGAATCTTACCCTATAAAAGTCAAGCACTTTTTATATTTTCCCCGGAATTTTCTTAATTCTGTGTTACTGGGACATTGATAAACGAAAATATCGTAGGGTAATCGGGACTAAATGTCCCTATCTATGAAATTGTGGATAAAATCCTACCCAACCCGATAAGCCAAAATCCACCTGAGCAGCCCGATATGCTCTTTATACTCGATATCCTCAGCCATCCCCTCAAGATACCCAAATAGCTCCTCTTTTTCAGGATAGTTTTTAACCACGTCGAACTCCTGGCCATTGGGTAACTTTCGTCTCTTTATCAAATTACCCTCTTTATCCTCCCAGAAACCCGAAAGGTCAGGATGGTCGCGGTACATCATGTCGATAAAGACAACCCGGGCACCTTTTTCGAGTTTTTTGTGCAGAACTTTTAAAAATGGTTTAATACTTGATTTGGGAATATGTGAAAACCAGTCAGCTGCAAAGGCGCAGTTAAAAGAGCCTTCGACTTCTTTTAGAGTATAAGCATCAGCGATTTTAAATTCAATTTTCTTTCCCCTCAGGATAAGGCTTTTTTCTTGCGATCTGAATCATCGAGTCAGCAACGTCAGTGGCTAAAACAGAGCGGGCACGTTTGGCTAATACTTGAGTCCAGTTACCTGTTCCGCAGGCGATCTCCAGGATATCCTGGTTGGTTATATAATCCTCAAAATACTGAATCAGAGGACCAAGAAGCTTTTCCATACTCTGATTATCAGTGTAACTCAGATAATCATCATGCCAGGGTGCACGGGTGCGGTAATATTCGTTCATCTGGTCTTTGAGATTTTTGTCGGACATCGAATATTTATTTGCGGGTAAATTTAAAACTGATCATTCAGAGAATATTACGAAAGGAAAAGTAAATTCATAATGGATTTTCTGATGCATCGGTATTAGGAAATACCGATGCTATTTAAGAGCAAATTCATAATAGATTTTACGTTGTTGCCGAATTTCCAATTCGGCAATACTTTGCTGCATTCAAAATGCAGCAACAACATAAAGTACACCAGCAAGACTGGTGTGCTATCTTATCTCTCTGATGCATCGGTATTAGGAAATACCGATGCAATTTAGCTTAGGGAATTCCTATTACCGAAGCATCGAAAAAATAATTCAATCTCATATTTAACTTCAGCGTCTGGGGAAGAAAGCGCTTATTAGAATTATTATCCCGATGGCGATCAATGCCAAGGGCCAGATCCAGTTCCAGGAGCCCAGACCGATGCCCAAAAGGATAAAACCTATTATAAAGCTCCATACCATTGATTTTCGCTGTGCTGGTATAAACAGGCGGATAACTGCTTCGATTAACACGATTACCCCGGCTCCGGTGAAGAAAACAGACCAGCCTGACCACCACCAGTCGAAGTTTCTTGCAAGATCAGTAGTTTCAGCCAAAAGGACCAGACCGCCCCAGATTAAAATCACAGCCCATACTACAGTATCCAGACGCTCACTCCACAATTTCTCGGTCCAACACTTAGCTTTTTTCTCTTCTTGCTTTTGAGGATGCGGCTCTGACATAAATCCTCCTTTGTGGTTATGTTATTTTCAAAACAAAATATTCTTTGCTTTCGAAATGTAAAGTATTTTTTGACTTTCCATATCAGGCTTCCCTGTTTTTGCTGGACAGGTGCCAGCCCAGTGCTACCAACAATGACAACAAACCAGCGATCAGATAGATAATCATTCCTGTGATATCATCTCTATAATAGAATCTGATCCCTCCGGTTATGAAAAGAATCCCTGCGATTATGTTAAAGATTATGGGGTTTTTTTGCCTGGATTTGTCTTTCATACCTTTTGCCTGTTCTCATTTTAAAAAGATTTTTATTTTAAAATAGGATGTGCATATAAATTATACTTAAAACAAAAGCTTCTGGTATTTTTGCAACAGCTTTTCAGCTTCGGAATCCTTGCCATAATGTTTAAGATAGGTGATTCGGTTTTTTATCATAAAAGAGTATGTTCGGAGAATGGTTTGAGTTCTATCATCCTTGTAAATTTCCCTGTCGGTTATTCCCCGGGTATCAAGTTCCGGAAACTGGTAAGGGTAATAATCCAGATCTTCTTTTAATCTGAAGACCAGCCCCTCGGGGATCTTGACCATATTTTCCGAAACCCACAGATCGATGTTTCTGGTCTCCTGGTTAACCACGATGTCATAGTATATGGGGGAGGTGGGATAGTTTTTCTGTATGAAACTTCTCACCATGTCCACGTATTTTCTCTCGATCACCTCCGGCCTGTAAGGTTTTTTGTTCTCGAAAAGATAAACCTGCTCTTTGAATTCCTCTATCTCCTTTTGAGATAGAGCATAAATTGAAGGATATTTTTTTTTCAGATAATCGAAATGCCAGGATCTGATAGACAGCCTCACGTCGATGAACCTGACGTCGGGTCTTAGGTTTTCCACGTATCTCAGATACAGCCAGGGGGAGTAATGGTCCCACACGTTGGTCAGGATAACTGCGTTTTTTTCAACTGACCTTAAAATATTATCAGCATACTGATAGGCAAACGTGTTCTTGCTTTTGTCCTGCTCAAAGTAATTGCCCGCAAGATTCAAAATGGCAAAGCCAAAGAAGGCTGCCAATAAAATCCCGGAGGTAATTTTTCTGGTGGATTTTTCTTTGATCCTTTCTGTAAGCTGAAAGGTAAAGAAAATCCCTGAGCCTATCCACAAAGAGGTAATGAAAAACGAGACCAGAAAGTAGGGCTCGATATCCGGTATGCTGTAGTTTATTCCGTAAAAGAGGTTTGATAAAAAGAGAATCAAAAAGAAATAAAAGACTTTTTTATTGCGTTTAATCAAAAGGAATATTCCCAAAAATGCTGAGATGATAAGGTAAAAGGGGAACTGGTGATAGAAAAGTTGAAAGAAACTGCTTAAGTTGATTTTCAATTGTTGGAATGATTCGGAGAACATCCATACCTGGTACTGCCATCCGGAGACGTGTCGAATGAAATTCTCCCAGTTGGAGGGGTTGCCCCAGTTGAGCAAGGGTTTTTGAGCTGCTCGAATGGGAAGGTAAAGATAAATGGTTATACCCAGGATGAAAAATGCCAGAAGCGAAAGGATTTTTTTTGATCGGAATATATTTTTTTTCTCTTTGATCAAGATCAGAAAGATCAAAGAGGGTAAAAGAAAAATAGTGGACATGTGGTTGCCAAAACTAAGAGCATATATGAAAACCAAAAGGCACAAAAGCTTGAAATTCCCCTTCTGTAACCATAACAGGCTCAGGTATATTGTAAAAGAGCAGAAGAAAATCGCCAGGGGATAGACCTCGTTGGTGGTAGCCTGGGACCACAGGGTAGGGGTGTAGGCGAATATCAAAGCGGATACAAAAGAGCCCGAATAAACCAGATTTTTGTTTTTAACTGAAAATTGTTTCTGTGCCAGAAGGCAAAGGCTCAAAAACAGAAACAGGTTGGTAAAACATATAAGTACAAGGGAAAGCAGATTGAGCCTGAAGATCACGTCACCCAAGGGCAGAAGGGTGAAAAGCTTGCCCACCAGGGTGTAGGCAGGATATCCTGCGGGATGGGCTATTCCCAGGGTACAGCATACCACTGCCAGCTCACCGGAGTCGATGAATAAAACTCTGGGAGCGGAGGTTGAAAGATAGACGATTCCCGGCAGGATGAGTGCCAGTGCAGATAAAATGATTTTGGAACCTCTCAAAACGGTTGGAAAGATTTTTCAGATAAACTCGTTTTAAAAAATAATTATCCTTAGAAAGGAAGGTCTTCCTCTTCCTCAGACTCAGGTTGAACTTCCTCCTCCGCCAATTCCTTCGACTCCTCAGCGGTCTCCTCAACTTTTCTTCCCAGAAGTCTCATCTGCAGCGCCACGATCTCGGTTACGTACCTTTTGTTGCCGTCCTTGTCCTCCCAGCTCCGGTACTGAATTCTGCCCTCGATATAGACCGGGCTCCCTTTTTTGAGATACTCGTTGGCTGTCTCGGCCTGTCTGCCCCAGATCACGATTCTGTGCCATTCGGTTCGATCCTGCCACTGGTCGTTTCTGTCTTTCCACCTTGAGGTGGTGGCTAAGGGGAACTGGGTTACCGGCTGACCACTGGGTGTATATCTCAGTTCCGGGTCTTTTCCCAGATTGCCTATTAAAATTGCCTTGTTAACCCCTCGCATAAATTTTTCTCCTTTCAATTATGCGTTGGGTATAAGATAAATTCACCGGATAAGATTGTCAACCATTTAATTTTTTAAAAAGTTAAAATTTTACTTGCCAAAAATTTAAATTTGCATATAATTATAGGCTATCTTAGATTCAGCTCCACAGTTTTTCGTCAGATAAGTTCAGATATAACTTCAGCGGTTTTTTTAGATGGGGAAGGATCTTAAAAAGACGAAGAAGGATTTGATTGGCTGGATAAGATCAAAGGTGAAGGGTGCGAATGCTTCTGGGGTGGTTTTAGGTCTTTCCGGTGGTCTGGATTCTGCGGTAGCAGCTTTTCTATCCATACGAGCATTAGGTAAAAATAAGGTACTGGCACTTTTACTTCCCTGCGAAAGCGCTCCTGATGATCTGGTTGATGCAAAATACGTTGCCAGAAAGCTGGGATTGAAAACCAGAGTGGTTGGCCTGACTTCCACCTATAAACACATCTTAGGAAAATTACCCCCGGCTTCTCTTTTGGCCAGAGCTAATCTCAAACCCAGATTGAGGATGATGGTTCTTTATTACTATGCCAATAAATACAACTATTTGGTGGTGGGAACCGGAAACAAATCGGAGCTTATGGCAGGGTATTTCACCAAGTACGGTGACGGAGGGGCTGATCTTCTTCCCTTGGGGAATCTCTTTAAATCCGAAGTAGTAGCTTTAGCAGGGCATCTGGGAATTCCCCCAAGGATAATAAAAAAGACTCCTTCCGCCGGGCTGTGGAAAGGACAGACGGATGAGGGGGAAATGGGTATCGCCTACTCCGAGCTTGAAGAGATCCTTATGGGTTTAGAAAAGGGGAAAAGATTAAGTGGTCCTAAGGCAAAAAAGGTAAAAGATATGGTAAAGAAGGGGAGACATAAGCTGAGGATGCCGGAGACTTTTAAAGGATGAGATAAATTAAAATTTTGTCCATAAAAGGAGGAGGGATTTATGGCCAGTAACTTAATAGATTCTCCCTGGAAGATGAAATTGGTAAGGGAGATAATGAAGGTACTGCCCAGATTCTCTCAGGCTAATCTGGTGAGGATGGCAGCTTTGGCGGAAAGACTTACTGCTGATGCGGATTTGAAAAGGAAGGCCAAAGGAATGAAGGAGTTTTTTGCTCAGGGTCATCCATCGATTGAACTGGCAAGAGTGATCATCAACAGACTTTCATCCAATTGCCGGGACCGGTTGATACAGGATTTCTTTTTGAACGCATCCCTTTTGGGAGCATACCGGAGGGAAGAGGTGTTGGGGGAGATGGGATTCGAACCTCCTTATGTCATCGTGGTAAGCCCTACCATGAAGTGTAACTTGAGATGTGAAGGGTGTTACGCCGGGGAGTATGAGCAAAAAGAAGAGCTCAGTTTCAAGGAGGTCGACGATATAATGGAGCAGACTAAGGATTTAGGGATATTTTTCGTTACCATCTCAGGAGGGGAGCCTTTCGTTCGCAAGGATTTGCTGGATCTATTCGAAAAACACAGAGACATCTATTTCCAGATATACACCAACGGAACTTTGATAGATAAGAGGATGGCGGAGAACTTAGCGGATCTGGGGAATGCGGCTCCGGTTATAAGTGTGGAGGGATTCGAGGAGGAGACTGATAAAAGACGCGGAAAGGGAACTTTTAAAAGGGTTATGGCAGCAATGGATCACCTCAGGGAGAATGGGGTGGTTTTCGGTGGCTCTTTGACCGAGACCAGGCATAACATCGATTTGATCTCCAACGAAAGATTCGTGGATATGCTGGTGGAGAAGGGGGCGATGATCCTCTGGTATTTTCAATACATACCCATTGGAAGGGAGCCGAGGGTAGATCTTATGCCTACACCAGAACAAAGGGATATGCTGAGAAGAAGGATAGAACATCTGAGAACCAAAAAACCCATTTTCATTGGGGATTTCTGGAACGATGGTCCTCATGTTGATGGGTGCATAGCCGGTGGGAGGAAATATCTTCACATCAATGCCAAAGGCGATATCGAGCCCTGCGTTTTCACCCATTTCGCAGTGGATAATATCAGAAAAACCACTCTCAAACAATCTTTAAGCTCTAATTTTTTCAAAGCCATAAGGGCAAGGCAGCCTTACCGACAGAACCTTTTAACCCCTTGCATGATCATCGATGCGCCGGAGGTTTTAAGAGAGGTGGTTAAAAAATGCAAGGCTCATCCCACCCATCCCGGAGCGGAAACGATAATCAGCACCCTGGCTCCTCATCTGGATATGTACTCCCGGGAATATCATAAGATAGCTGATAAGGTTTGGGAGGAGAATTGGGCAGGAACAAGAGCTTACAAGTATGCTCTGGAAAAATGCCAGGCAAAAGAGGTGGAAGAGGTTGTTTCTTAGAATGCTAAAATATGGAATTCAGGGACCGGACGCTGTTTTTGCTTTCGGCTTTCTTTTAATTTTAAGCGGAACAAGGATATGTCTTTCCCCTGAGTATATTATTTTGTTCCTGCCACTTTTTGTAATAGGATTTCTGGGGGGATCCTTGATGATTATTGAGTCAAATTCAAAATTCAGAGAGAGATTGAGAGATTTTTCTTTGAAGAGACGCGATCCGAAAAATAATCAAAAGGTCTTGGACGTTGGAACCGGAAGGGGTCTTTTTGCAATAGAATTAGCCCATAAGGGTTGTTCTGCTTACGGAATAGATATCTGGTCAAACCAGGACCTTCTGGGAAATTCTTTGGGTAAGGTAAAAAAGAACATGAAGAGAGATGGGATTGAGGTTGATTTCAGATACGGCGACATCAGAGAAATTCCCTTTGTAGATGATTTCTTTGATTCGGTGGTTTGCAGTTATTTGGTCCATAATATTCACAAACCATCTGAGATGAGAATGGCGATAAAAGAGTTGGGTAGAGTTACCAAAGACGGGAGTAAGGTTCTATTGGCGGATATAAATCCCTTCTTAGGTCCGGGGTGGACTAAATCAGTTTGGAAAAATGAGCTGGAGAAGGAAAATTTCAAGGACGTCGAATTTAATAATTTTCTTTTGACTTCTGTAATTTTTACGTATGTTTCAAAAAAGGAGAAAAAAAGTGAAGGTTTTATTGGTAAATCCTCCTGCGATTAATGTCTACCATCGGGTAGGCTTGAGATTGCCGCCTTTGGGTCTGGCATATGTGGGGGCTGTTTTGAAGAAAAACGGACATAAGGTTAAACTGATTGATCTGAACGTGGAAAGGATTAACTTCAATAATTTTCCCTTCGATAAGTTCGGTCTTGTTGGTTTATCTGTAGATACCACCAGATACCCCGCCTCGGTTAAAATTGCCCAGGCAGCTAAAAAAAGAGGGGTAAAAGTTGTAGCTGGTGGATTTCATCCAACTTTCATGGACAAGGAGGCTCTGGAAACCGGTGGATTTGACTACGTTGTAAGGGGTGAGGGGGAGTATATAATGCTTGATCTGGTCAATCATCTGGAAAGGGGACTTCCCCTGGATGAGGTTGATGGTATCTCCTATATTAAGGATAAAGAACTGGTTGTAAATCCTGATGCACCTTTGGCCTCCGATCTGGATTCTATTCCATTTCCTTCCAGGGAGATCATGCCCCTGGATGCTTATACCACCGCGGTTAAAAAGGAAGTTGCGGGAACAATGATTACCTCAAGAGGCTGTCCTTTTGACTGCGAATTCTGTTCCTGTTCCAGGTTTTGTGGGATAAAATGGAGAACCAGATCGGTTGAGAACATAATGGATGAAATCGATTTACTCTACAACAAATATGGCTATCGTTCCATCTCTTTTTTGGATGATAATTTTACCTTAAGTCCCAAAAGGGTGGTGGAGATATGTGAGCAGATACTCAGAAGGAATATGAAGTTCTCATGGTTTGCCATGACCAGGGTTGATTCGGTGGTGAGAAACGAAAAGGTGGTGGAGTTGATGGAAAGGGCCGGGCTGCGTCAGGTTTTCGTGGGATTCGAAAGCGGGAACCAGGAGATCCTGGACAAATACGGTAAAAAGGCGGAGGTGGACATAGCTTTCAAGGCAACCGAGATTTTAAAAAAATACCGAATCGAGGTGTGGGGAAGTTTTATCATCGGGGCTCTAAACGAGACCAGGGAGATGATAAGACAGACCATAAGATTTGCAAAAAAGCTTAATCCAAATATATGTCAGTTCTCCATTTTGATACCTTATCCGGGATCCAGGCTTTTCGATAAGGTGAGGGATAGGATTTTAACCAAGGACTGGGAAGCCTTCTGGGGAGGTTTTCCGGTGATGAAATTAAATAAGATCACTCCTCAGGAGATGAAATCCTGGATCATAAAAGCATATGCATCCTTCTATCTAAGGCCCAGGACTTTCTTTTCAACTGGACTTCCATTTTTATATGAGCTTTTCTTAGGATTCAAGCATAACCGAAAACCCCCCTTTGTAAAGGTCAACGGTGACTGGGTTCCTACCAAAGCTTTAGGGTAGAATGGAAAACAAAAAATTTGACTTTTGCGGGACTCTGTTTTTAGTCAGCACTCCCATCGGGAATCTGGAAGATGTTACCCTGCGGGCTTTAAGGATTTTAAAGGAGGTTGACCTGATCGCCTGCGAGGATACCAGGAGGACCGGTATCTTACTTAAGCATTACAACATAAAAAATCAGCTAACCAGCTATCACGATCACAACAAGGAAAGGAAAGCCCCGAAACTCGTTGATTTTTTAAAATCGAAAAAATCTTTAGCTCTGGTATCCGATGCAGGGACTCCGGGAATCGCTGACCCGGCTTATTTTCTGGTAAGAATGGCGATTGAAAACAATATAGAGGTGGTTCCCGTTCCAGGGGTATCGGCTTTTTTGTCCGCTCTGGTGGTTTCCGGACTTCCAACTGACAGGTTCTGTTTTGAGAATTTTTTGCCCTCCAAGAAAACTAAAAGAAAAAAGAAGTTAGCTGAGCTTGCGGATGAGAAAAGAACTCTGGTCTTCTATGAATCGCCTTATAGATTCTATCAAACCTTGGATGATTTATACCAGATCTTGGGTGACAGGGAGATCGTCGTTGCCCGGGAGCTAACCAAAAAGTTCGAGGAGATAATAAGGGGGAAGGTAAGCGAGATAAAAGAGCATTTCCAGAAAAAAAAGATAAAAGGCGAAATCGTTATCTTAATTCAAAGGGGGAAATAGCTCTTAGAATTCAGGCTTTTATGGCGAGCTCAAAAAAAATCTCTTTTCTTCCGGTTGATCTGGCCACCCTTCTTTATCTTTTAGTTCTTTCTTTTCTGGTTTTAATCTTCAGTAAAAACAATCCCCACTGGTTATATTTCATCATATTAAATTTCTCTTTTATACTGGTCATCTTTTTGATCATAAGATTTCTAAGGGACGAGACCAATTTGTGGCAGAGGTTTTTTCGCCACTGGTATCCAGCACTTTTTTTCACCTTTCTCTATGAGGAAACCGGCGGTTTAGTTCATACCATCTTCGGAGGCTGGTTTGATCCTTTTATAAACTCTTTTGAGCTTGAACTATTTGGAGTTTATCCCTCGGTCTGGTTTCAGAAGTTAAGCTGCCTCCTCTTAGACGAGTACATGATGCTTGCTTATTTTTCATACTATTTTCTTTTGGCTCTGTTGGGAGCAATTCTATATTTCAAAAGTAAGATAAAGGAGTTCGATAAGTTAATTTTCTCCTCGGCGGTCGCCTTTTACATCTCCTACCTTGGTTTCATTCTATTTCCGGTTCAGGGTCCCCGATACCAGCTTGCGGGTTTATATGATTGCGAGATCAAGGGCTTTCTTTTCACCCCCTTAGCCCAATGGGTGGTAAATACCGGAGGGCTTCACGGGGGCTGCATGCCCAGTTCACACTGTGCGGTTGCCTTTGTGGTTTTGGTAATGGCCTACAGGTACCACAAGATCCTCTTTGCGATTTTGGCTCCCATTATCATTAGCATGTTCATCTCCACCATTTATGGACGCTTCCATTATTTCTCCGATGTGGCGGTGGGGATTTTAATTGGTATCTTCAGCATCTGGCTCTGCGATAGAATCTATCCCGCAGGTGATAAAATAGAAAAATCAAAGATTCAGATGGTAGCTGAGGAGATGCCCAAGAAGTAAGGAAAGACTTCAACCTTCCAAAAATGGAGGTCTTAAGACCTCCTCTACATTTGAACAACATACTGAATGTTGGTCAAGGGTGCCCTCACCCTTGACCAAAATGCTGGCGGGGTAGGGGTACCCCGCCAGAACTTCCGCCTATATATTATGGGTAACCATCATTAATCTTTATTTTTGGTAGCCGCAGGCTTTAGCCTGCGAAATCCGAGTATTGAATTTTAACAACTTACGCAACCTAAAGGTTGCGGCTACCACTTCAAAACATAATTTTTACAAAGCCTAATGTGGGATTACAATTCATTGATTACCCAGTTTGCTTTCAACTCAGGTAGATAAAATCCTTCTTGAGGTAGGATGGGATTACGTTTTGATGAAGGAATAAAATATGCAGCAGAAGGCAAAAGCCTTCAAAAAAATGGATATAAAAACCTCCACCTTCCGAAGAAAGTGGAGATTCTTTAACCTCCGCTGCAAAGGGAATTACAAGCACACACTATATCGGCAGCTTCATTTCTTTTTCACTGGCTACTGCTACGAATCTTCGTTTATCCACCACCGCTTCCAGCGCGGTCTCGAATGTGATCTTTTTGTTCTGGTAAAGCTTCAGGATAGAAGAGTCCATCGAATGCATCTTCTGGGCGTGTCCGGTTAATATCAGATTGGGGATCTGTTCGATTTTATCATCCCTTATTACCACTTTTACTGCGGGATTGGAAATCAATACCTCGGTTGCTACCACCAGACCTTTATTCTCCCCTCTGGGAAGAAGCTTCTGGCATACTACCCCTCTTAAACAGGAGGAAAGCTGGACTGCTATGGATTCGCGCTGATCATGAGGGAATATTCCCAGAACCCGGTTTATGGTCTGGGTTGCATCGGAGGTGTGGAGGGTGGTTAAAACCAGATGTCCGGTCTCCGCTGCTTCCAGCGCCACTGCCATGGTCTCCAGATTCCTTACCTCTCCGATGAAGATCACGTTGGGATCCTGCCTGAGGACATGCTTTAAGGCGCTGATAAAGCTTTTGGTGTCCAGCCCCACTTCCCTTTGTTTTATAACGCAGTTTCTGCTGTCGTGGACGAATTCTATCGGGTCCTCCAGGGTTACTATTACCTTCCTGAACTCCTTGTTGATCAGATCCAGCATCGCTGCCAGGGTGGTGCTTTTACCCACTCCGGTGGGACCAGTGATTATCACCAGACCGTCCGGAGAACGGGCTAAATCGACTATCACCTGCGGCAAACCCAATTCGTGTATCGATTTTGTCTTCTGGGTTATGTGTCTGTAGGTGGCTTCAACGTTTCCCCTTTGAAGATGAACGTTTACCCGGAATCGTCCCATGTTTGTGAGCTGAAAAGCGTAGTTCAGCTCTTTCTCCTTTTCAAATTGTTCCTGCTGGGATCGATCCATCACCGAATAGATCATCCTTTTCATATCATCAGAGGAAAGTCCTTCGACATTTACCGGGATAAGCTCCTTGTTGATTCTTAAATAGGGAGGCTTGTTTACAGTAAGATGGAGATCGGAGGCGCCTTTATCCACCATCAGCTCCAGAAGCTTAACGATATCAATTAAATCGATTTTCTTTTTCAGATCCTTCCTATCAGTTTCCTCTATTTTGACAAATCCCACACCGATGTAATATTTGTTTTTACCCAGCTCACTTATCCTGACCACCCTTCCCTCAACATCCATCTTTTTAGTAAACTTGGGTATTTCCAGTTTGAGCTCTAAGTTGGTACCGATTGGAAAAGGAATTGCTGAGCCGAATTGTAAACCTTCAGAGGAGATGTCATTGGTTATTGCTTTGTCAAATTCCTCTTTGGCAAATTCTCCCTCCTTGATCCGATATTTGAATCGAAATTTTGTCCTTATTCTTCTGGATATTCTTTTCTCCTGGCCCTCATAATCATACATTTTATTCTCCTCGAATTGAAAAGAAGTCTATTTAATAAATCGGATGGGGAGGGGAAAACTGAAGTTTAGCTTTAGGGATGGAATTCCAACAGATTGAACAGATTTATCAGCGGATAGAACGGATTAAACGGATTTATAAATCTTTTAATAATTGTTTTTTTAGTGGTTTATCCTGCAGTTGGGTCCTCCGTAGAGTCCTATGTCTGATATGGTTCCGTCTGGATCGGTTAAAAGTGGATTTCCTGAATCTATCAAGGGAGAATTGGTTTTCAATTTGAACTTCTCTGTGTCTTCAAATCCTGGATCAACGGATATGTTTCCGCTCTGAGCGGTTAGATCCGGTAGGTCTCTGTAATTTCCCTCCTGGTTATCCCATACATCGTTGTGGCTTATCTGGAAATTATTATTCTCCTCTGCCATCCACATTCCCACTTTTGGGCAGACCCATTCCTTACGCCAACCGTTTTTGGTGATTACGTTGTTGGTGCACCTCCCTCTGGCATCCTGGCTCCATACTGCGAATCCGCAGTTACCGTTATTATATACAACGTTATTTGAGGCATCCAGAAAAGAAGTTCCGGTGGCGATTATCCCCCAGCCTAAATTATCAAAGACAAGGTTGTTTCTAACCACAGCTTTTGAATCTCCAAAAGTTCCTATTCCTTTCCAGTATTCGGAGATTCTGTTTCGGTAGACAGTTGCCACTGCATCCCAGGTTATTCCGATTCCCGCTCCCCTTCCCTTGGAGATAATGTTGTCCGCGATATAGGCAGTTGCTCCCCGGTACAAAGCCACCCCGTCCCATCCGTTATCCTGAATTAAGTTACCGATGATGAAAAGCTCGGAGTTTTCCCTTCCGAAAATCCCGCCAATTCCCACAACCACCTCATCCAACTGGTGGGTGTTTCCAACTATCTCCACATTTGTAATCGTTATCCTGCTCCATTTAGCAACTATTGCTGCATCGGTGGCATTTCCATCAGGATCCCTTTTGCCTCCGGTGATTTTTAAATTTTTAATCAGGGACCCGAAACTATGCTCAAAAAGAACTCCGTATCCAGCCTGAGTGATCAGGATTGTGTTTTGGGGATCTTTTCCGATTAAGCTTAAGGATTTGTCGTGGATATAAAAACCCCTGGTTGCTTTTACCTCGGTCTTTTGGCTCTCGCAATTTCCGCATAATTTTTCTGCGTATCTTTCTGGATGGGAGAGATACTCTCCTGGATTGATGATTATGGTATCGCCATCTTCAGCTAAATCGATCGCATTCTGCAGATACCTGAATGGATCCTCCACTTTACCCGAGCCGGTTTTTCCATCATCTAAATCGTCAACGAATATACTTTTAGCAAAAGATGTGTTCTGAAAATAGAAAAAAACAAAGAAAAAAAGAAAAGCAAGAATTGATATTTTTATGTACTTTTTCATATAACCTCCTGGGCTAAAATATATTTTTTTATTAAGATATTCATTTTGGATTATGAAACAATATTTTTTTAGAAATCGTATGATAAGCTCGGAAATGCTTTTAATAATACAGGTTTCAATTGACTTATTCTGTTGTCGTATTAGATTAATGAGATATTAAACGGGAGAGGAGCAAAGATGAAAAGAGATTTTTTAGCTATCACCGATTTCTCAAAAGAGGAGATAGAAGAGGTATTTAAATTAGCTTCTGATATGAAAGGCAGAAAGATCGAGCCCAAGCCTCTGGAGGGTAAATCAGTAGCCTGTATCTTTCACAAATCCTCTTTGAGAACCAGGGTGAGTTTTGAGGTGGGTATCTCACAATTGGGTGGAGGATCTTTATACATAACCAAAAACGAGATTGAGCTGGGCAAGCGTGAATCGATTTACGATGCTGCTAAGTGCCTATCCAGATACGTGGGTATGATAGTTATCAGAACATTCTCCCACAAAGATGTCGAGGATCTTGCCAGACATGCGGATGTTCCGGTGATAAATGCCTTGACCGATCTTCTGCATCCCTGCCAGGTTCTGGGGGATATCTTTTCGGTTATCGAGAAAAAGGGGAAAGTCGATGATTTGACTGTTGCCTATCTGGGTGATGGAAACAACGTCACCAACTCCTGGCTTGTTGCCTCCACCGTATTTCCATTTGAGCTGAGAATAGGGACTGCTCCGGGACTTGAACCGAATAAGGAAATCTTTGAGAATGCGAAAAAAGCCAATATAAGCAAGATAGTCTTAACCCATGATCCCCAGGAGGCGATAAAAGATGCGGACGTGGTCTATACCGACGTGTGGGCATCGATGGGGCAGAAGGATCTGGTTGAAGAAAGAGAAAAGCTTTTGAGGGATTTCCAGATAAACCAGAAGCTTTTATCTTACGCTAAAAAGGATTGTCTGGTTATGCACTGTTTGCCAGCTGAAAGGGGAAGGGAGATAACCGATGAGGTCATGGATGGGCCCAACTCCATCGTATTTGACCAGGCTGAGAACCGGCTGCATATCCAGAAGGCGATAATGGTCAAGGTTCTGAGTTGAAAATAGATTATGAGACCTTTTATCATCTATATAAATTTGACTTTCCTTTTTCTTTTTACCGCTGTGTCTTTCTCGCAGAAAGTTGATTTAAGTATAGAAGACGAATTTTTGAGGAGTGGTCAATATGAGAAGGCCATAGAGAGATTAAAAAAAGAAATTGAGAAAAACCCTGAAAGTCCCAAGCTTCATTATAATCTGGGGATGGTCTACGGACTAAAAGAGAAACATGAGGACGCGTTAAAAGCTTTTGAAGAGGCTCTTTCGTTATACTCCGAAGAAAAAGATAAAGTGAAGTGCTGGGAAAGCATGGGATGGGAATATTATCTTCTGGGAAGATACAAGAAGTCTGTTAAATTTATTCAGAAAGCCTTGGATGCTGACTCCACTCAGACTGATTTAAGATTCAACCTGGGCTTAGCCAAACTGGCAAAAAGGGATTTTGAAGATGCTTTGAGGGCCTATCGAAAAGCACTTGAGGATAATGAAAGTTCAAATTTTTTTGAGGAGGCAATAAAGGACCTCTTTCTGCTTTCAGCGGAGAGAGAAGAATTGCCTGAGGCTCATTTTATACTGGCAACGATATTTCTTTTTCAGAATTTAGATTATGCAGCCTTTTCCCAACTAAAAACTTACCTGGATAAATCTCCGGATGGGTTGTGGAGAGGGCCGGCTTCAGAAAAGTGTGATTCACTGGAATTCTTTTTAAATAAAAAGGGACTGAATTCAACCGTAATATTAAATTCCTATTTTATCTCGGTTAAGGACTCCACCCGGGAGAAAGCTCTAGGTTACTGGAACGAGAAGGAAAGAGAAAGGTTGGCCGGTGAGGAGGACATATTCGATCTCAGGACAAGATGGATAACAAACTCAGAGAGCTTAGGATACGATGAGCTGAAAAATGTTTTCAGGGATAACATCGTAGCCTGGTATCCTTTCAGGTTTGATGAAAGAAAAGATTACCTTGAGATGGAGTTAAAGGTAATAGATAAGAGGTATCAACTTTATTCTTTAATCTATTATCTGATGGAGGAGAATGGCAGGATGGTTTTGTGCAATCCTTACCTGGTATTATCCAGGGAATGGGAAAGGATTTCTTCTTCTCACTTCGATTTTTTCATAAAACCGAATCAGAGGATCCTGGATAGAAAAATAGATGAGGCTGAAGAACTTTATGATAGTCTGTGTCATCTCTTTGGGGTGAGTTTTAAAAATCCTGTCGAAGTTTACGTTTGTTCTACCGGTAATGAGGTGAGCGAGCTTTCACATCTGGGTAGATTCGGCGGGGTATCCTTCCCGCCCGGGGAGCAGATATTTATGACCGGTCCGGTAGTTAATGCTTTAACCCATGAATTCGTTCATATCGTTCATTACAAGTTTATCGGAAGATTCAGCGGTCCTCTTTTAACCGAGGGATTAGCTGTGTGTTATGGAGGGTGCGGAGACATTTCCGAACAAGCGTCCCTAAGCAGGGTTAGACAGCTACTTTTGACCAGTGAGATTCCTTCCCTGAATACTCTCTTGGCTAACCGGGCTCGATTACACCCCAATGATTTTTATCCCATCTGTGGTTCGTTTGTTAAGTTTCTTGCCGACAGTTACGGGACCCAAAAGTTAAAACTGCTTTTAGAAGAATCCCATCCCCAGGTCTCCGATTGGGATTCGGTATTTTTGAAAATCTATGGTTTAAAAGTATTAGATTTGGAGAAAAACTGGCATTCCTACATTATGAATCTAACACTACCGGAGATAGAGCCGGGAGTGAACGAGAAAGCGAAGGAAATATTCTCATATGCTGACCAGGAGGGGGATGATTTTGGAGATGGAACCTATGCCTATCCTGATTCGATACTTTTTCAACCCGGGGTATGTGATATCCTTGATTTCAGGGTATCCGAATATTTGGATAGGTACTCTTTTAAAGTTAAGATGAAAGAGCTCTTGGGTGATGATTCGTTATCTGAATTCGGCTTTTATGGTCCTGCGCTTACGATTTTTATCGCAGAGAAAGGCAAATATAGGCCACCTTTTTATTATGATCTTTTAAAGGAAAAGGGTTTATCCCTGGATGAGGATTACAGCTATGCGGTTCTTAACTGCTCCGGCAACGGCGTTAAGCTCTGGAAGGGTGGTGAAGTTTGTGCATCTTTAGGCAGAAGTGTTTTTGAAGGGTCTTTAGCTGATTTCGATCAGAATAGCATACAGTTCTCCGTTCCAAAATCCCTTCTAACTGATTTTGAAAAAGATTTGAGATTCGGCTTGATCTGCGGGTGTCAGAAAGAAGTTTCAAAAAAACAGGATGTGGGAGTAAAGTACACGGTGGTAAAAAACTTGGAGGATTTCAAGCTTAAAAGAGAAGCAACCGATAAGAAACCCTCCCTTATCTATGACATGCTGGTCCCTGAAGGAAAAGATCAGAAAGAGATTTTAAAAGATTGTGATGCTGGAAAGGGAAAATATGTGATTTTGCCACTTATAGGTAAATAGGGGATTTTGAGATGAAGGAGATTTTAAAATACAAAAACTGCTTTGTATGCGGAGATGAAAACCGTTGTGGATTAAAGGTAAAATTCTTTGAGGAAAAAAAGGTGGCTAAAGCCGAGTACGTGGTTGACCAGAGGTTTGAGGGTTACAAAAACGTTCTTCACGGTGGGATAATCTCAACTCTTTTAGATGAGGTGATGATCAAGGCTGTTTTGGCTAAGGATCTTTTAGCGGTGACTGCTCAGATAGAGGTTAAGTTCAAAAAACCGGTTATGGTAGGGGAGAAGCTTTTTATGGAGGGTAGGGTCAAAGAAAAAAAAGGCAGGATTTTTCTTGCTGAAGGGAAAATTATAAACCAAGATGGTGTTCTGGTTGCCCTTGGCTCTGCAAAATATGTGGCTGCCACAGAGAAGATGAAAGAGCTTTTAGAGGGTA
>Ga0111201_1076_pt1 | contig 19100 bp, 14 predicted proteins | sample DeeMarSWOR324_28_FD_80375 | JGI IMG/M metagenome (GOLD analysis project Ga0111201, IMG submission 80375) | candidate division Zixibacteria bacterium SM23_73_2 | reverse complement strand
CTATCCTTCCCTGGATGGATGTCGATTCCGATGCTTAGGCTTGACCCTATCTGGGATCCGCTACGTGACCATCCACGCTTTCAGAAACTCTTGGAGGGAGGAGAATAGCGTCGGAAATGGTTAACAGGACGACTTGCAATTACAGCCCCCACAACATCATGTATTACAATAAATTACACATGCGGGGCCGACGAGACTCGAACTCGCGACCTCTGGCTTGACAGGCCAGCGTTCTAACCAAATACTGAACTACGACCCCGGCTTCGCCAGTTGATAGTCAATAGCAGATGGTTGATAGTTATTATATTTTACCATCTACCAAAAACCATTAACCAACCACTGTTCAACTGGGCGGTACTGGGTTCGAACCAGTGACCTTCTGCGTGTAAGGCAGACACTCTAAACCAGCTGAGCTAACCGCCCGGATTTAAAATTGCCAAAGAGCTTTAATGTGACCTTCCCCCGCCAAAGGCGAAGGACACTCTAAACCAGTTGATTTAACCATCAAAGATTTTTCAAAGAGCAAAACTACCTTCAAAAGAAGCTTTTAAAAAAACTAAAGCTTCTCTTTCAAATCTATCTATCGGTTTTTTTATAGTTTCGTTTGATAGATTATTTTTTTTCTGGACTCTGTTCTGTTTTTCCCTTTTTTATCCCGATTAAGATGGAAATGGGAATTATCACACAATAGCCAGCTACCAGAAGTATCGGAGCCAAGGTGATGTCGCCCATTCCCAAGGCGATGTAGCCTATGATTATAACGATTATCCCGATCCCGAACCAGAGATAGTTCTTTTTGCCAAACAGAAGGGCGGTTTTGGGTTTTTCCTTGGGTCGAGGTTTGGGTGCTTTCTGTTTTACCTTTTTGTCTTTTTTCATCTTTTTATTCATATGAGGTAATTTAATAAACAATTCATTTTAGTCAAGGAAAACTTGCTGGTTTTTGGAAGTTTTTGAAACATACCAAAAACTTCACTGGAGTTTTTAGGAAAGTTTATTAGAAAAACTTTCAGATACATCTTTCAAATCATTTTTGGAATCAGATGCCCTTTTTGGCCTTTGTTTTTGTTGAATGTATTTCAGCTGCGACAGCCAAGCCGATTATGAAGAACAGAATCATGTTATCCTCGGCATCGGTATAGTAGCATTGAAACTGAGAGGCTAAAAGAAAAGCCAGAACGCTTACCAGTCCTGCTAAAATTAAAGGTTTGATCTTTCGGTCTTTGTACTTTTGGTACTTTTCTTTGAAAAATTTAACTGCGACGATCCATATCCACAAGAAGGCAAAAAATCCGATTATCCCCGCGTTGACCGCCACGTTTAAAAAATCGTTGTGAGCGTGACCGAAAATCCGGGCAGGCTCCTGAAGGTATTCCTGATAAAAATGTGCGAAGTTTCCTAATCCTACCCCAAGGATGGGATGAGCCAGAAATATCCGCAGGGATGTGCCCCAGATCAAAAGTCTCTCTATTTGTTGAAAGTCCTCTGGTTTTTTGAATTGTTCATATCTTATGAAGATCTCTGGATCGATCAAAAAGATGAGTATGAAATATCCTAAAAGCAGAGTAATCTGGCTGAGCCTGTTTTTTTTAGGATTTAGAAGGACAATTATTACCAAAGCAAAGATCTGAGCGAGCTGGGTGCTGCGGGTGTAGGTGAAAAAGTTAGCCGTTACCAGGATGAGCGATGCGGTATAGTAGAATATCCTCTTGTTCTTTTGCTCCTCAAAAGAGGCTAAACAGAAACAAACCAGGCTCACGATCATCGTATGAAATCCATAGGTCAGGGGGACACTGAAGTTTCCTGTTGATCTCCATTTTATGGTGCCCTGAAGGTGGTATTCTTCGGGGAGACTCTGGCTTAGAGGATCGAAGCCGGTATAGTGCTGGTAGATGGCATAGAAGGCAACAACCAAAGAGACTATAATCAGGATGTCCAGAAGTTTGCGGCTGAACTTCAGATCATCCAGATTGTTCACCAGGAGAAAAAACACTAAAAGAAGCCATTCGTTGGAAAAAGCATAAATCGAGATTCTGAAATTATAGGAGAAGAAAACGGAGACTAAAGACGCTCCCAGGTAATAAAGTATGGGCCTGTCCCAGAAGGACCTTTCCCAGAGGATTTTTTTCTGCTGAGTAAATTTCAAAAGCCATCCCAAAATGGCAATGGCCAAACCGATTTGTGAGCCTGCTACCGAAAACGGCGAGAAGAACACGAAAAGGATGAATCCGAACTTGAATAGATTTTGGGGGAGGGCTTGATTCTGCATTATGAGAGTTGAAGGTCTTTTGCTCATGTGGAAGTTAGAGCATAAGATTTTTTTCTACAAGCGATACCAAAATGTGACCGATGGTTATGTGAACCTCCTGGATTCTCTGGGTATCATCCGAAGGAACCAACAGGGAATGAGCCACAAGACTGGTAAGCTTTCCACCCCCTTTTCCCAGAAGACCTATTGTTTTGATATTTAGTCCCTTTGCTGTTTCAGCAGCTTTTAGAAGATTGGGCGAGTTGCCGGAGGTCGAGATCAAAATTAGAATATCTTTTTCTTTTCCCAAAGCCTCGATCTGTCTGGCGAATACAGACTCGAACCCGAAATCATTAGCTGAGGCAGTAACAACCGATGGGTTAGAGGTTAAGGCCATTGCAGGAAGCCCCTTTCTTTGCGAATCGGAGGTTAATCTGACCACTAGTTCTCCAGCTATGTGCTGGGCATCAGCAGCGGACCCACCATTTCCACAAAGAAGGATCTTACCGTCGTTTTTTATGCAATCAGATAGAATATCTGAGATCTCGACGATTTTTTCTAATATCTCATCCGATTTTATTTTCTCTTTTAGCTTGATGCTATCTTCTATTTGATTTTTTGCAATCGATTTTTTTTCTTCTTTATCCTGTTTCATTAATGTGTAGGGGCGGGGCTTGTCCCCGCCCGTTCCTTTTTTAGGGAAGCCACAAGGGCCTCCCCTACATTTTTATTTCAATTTTACCATTTTTTTAGTTATAACATAATCTCCTGCTTTAAGTCTGCAAAAATATATTCCGCTTGATGTTTCTTCTCCCTTCTCGTTTTTTCCATCCCAGGTTATTCGGTGAAATCCTTTGTTTTGATTTACATCCACCAGTGCTTTAATTAACTGTCCTCTGATATTATAGATTTTTAAGGTGACGCAGCAAGGAGAATTAAGAGTGTATTCGATGGCCGTTTGAGGATTGAAAGGATTGGGGTAATTCTGGGACAGGGTAAAGGAATTAACGATATTATCTTGATTTTCCTCTTCGACAAATACTTCATCTTGCAAGTATTTTATGGTAGCATAGTCTAAAGAAGTTTCCCCTCCTTCACTTACTCCGGTCACATAGACGTTCCCTAACCCGTCGATTACCATAGCTCGAGCCCCATCACCGCCATTTCCCGGTCCGTTGTATCTTTTCACCCAGGCAGTATCTCCGTTGGGATAATACTTTATGGTGGCATAATCCTCACCTGTGCCACTACCGTAACTACCTCCGGTCACATAGACATTGCCCGAACTATCTACTTGTAGAGCACTGGCTACATCAGTGGAGTCTCCCGGTCCATTATATAACCTTGCCCAGGCAGTATCTCCGTCGGGATAATACTTTATGGTGGCGTAATCATGCTTTGAACCACCACTGTCACTGAATCCAGTTACATAGACATTGCCCGAACTATCAACAGCTATAGCTTTGGCATAATCAAGACCATTTCCCGGCCGATTGTACCTTCTCACCCAGGCGGTATCCCCATTGGGATAATACTTTATGGTAGCATAGTCAGAATAGTCTGGATGGATCCCGGTGCCATAACTGGCTCCGGTAACATAGACATTACCTGAGCTATCCACGGCTATAGCCTCAGCAAAATCCATACCCTCTATCGGTCCGTTGTATCTTCTTATCCAGGCAGTATCCCCGTTGGGATAATACTTTATGGTGGCATAACCCCAAAAGTTAGCACTGTCCTCACTCCGTCCAGTCACATAGACATAAGCGGAATCGTCAACAGCCAGGCCGTAAACCCAATCATCCCCATTTCCCGGTCCATTGTATCTTCTGATCCACACAGTATCTCCCTCGGGAGAATACTTTATGGTAGCATAGTCATCACCGGTTCCATTATCCCAACTTCTTCCAGTCACATAGACGTAAGCTGAATCGTCAACAGCCAATCGGCAAGCCCGATCCCTGCCATTTCCTGGTCCATTGTATCTTCTCACCCAGGCGGTATCTCCATTGGGATGATACTTTATGGTGGCATAGTCTGAAAAGTCTGGATCAATCCCAGTACCGTAACTGCTTCCGGTGACATAGACATTGCCACCGGTATCTACAGCTACGTCAAATGCATGATCATCCCAGTTTCCTGGTGCGTTATATCTTCTTACCCAGGCAGTATCTCCGTTTGGAGAGTACTTTATGGTGGCGTAGTCAAAAGAAATAACTCCGCCGCCATCGATGTATCCGGTAACATAGATATTGCCAGATCCGTCCACGGCAATGGAATTAGCATAATCATCTTTGTTTACAGGTCCATTATATCTTCTGACCCAGGCAGTATCAACCTGAGCAAAGGTGGGGAATGACCATAAAAGAAGAATAGTCAACAAAATAAATGTTTTTAACGTCGTGTGTTTGACCATAAAAACCTCCTAGTATCAGTAGGTCGAGATTCCAATCTCGACAATAGAATAGTCGATTTTGGAAAATCGATCCAAAGGATCGATCCTTCGGATCGACCTACTTTTATTTCTTCCAATGTATCGCCTCTGCAAATTCACATAATATAGAGCCCTCCGAGTTTTTCTCCAAAGCATTTCCCACCACCACAAAGCTTGCTCCACTCTTGACCTTTGATCTTGCCTGCTCTGGAGTTTTCACTCCACCACCGGTTATAATGGGTATAGAGACGAATTCTTTCACTGCTTTGATTATCTCATCAGGAACGGGGTTCTCCGCACCGGAGCCAGCTTCCAGAAATATCATTTTCATCCCCAAATACTGGGCTGCCAAAGCATGGGCACAAGCTATGTCAGGCTTATCTTTGGGTATGGGCTGGGTGTTGCTCATATATAAAACAGCGGTTCTTCTTCCGGATTCGATTATCAGATAACCAGTGGGAATGGGCTCAATGCCATAATCCTTTACCAGAGGAGCTGCCTTAACCTGCTCGCCGATTAATAGCTGAGGGTTTCTTCCGGAGATAAGGGAGAGGAAAAGGATGGCATCAGCATGTCTGGATACCTGATAGGCGCTTCCAGGAAAGATGATGACCGGAAGGGAGGTTGAGCTTTTCAGCTCCTTTACCGCTTGATCGAACCTGTTGGTTAACAGTAAACTTGACCCGATTAAAAATCCGTCAACTTCAGCTTCCTGAGATTTTATAGCTAACTTTTGGATCTCTTCGGGTTTGAGTCGATCAGGGTCTATCAGAACTAAAAAGCCTGCTCCTTTTTGCTCTTTGACTTTTAGTAATTGTTGGTAAACAGTCACTATCTTTTGATTTTTTGGAGTGCAATATTTCGGTTTTTAATAGATGTGCAAGATGTATTCTTGTAAACCTAAAGGTTTATCGTTTAGATGCTTCGCACACTCCAAGTTTGTAAATCTATTTCAACATCTTTTTCACGATCCTGGGCACTTCTTTTAATGCCTTATCCAGTTTGGAGATATCTTTTCCCCCTGCAAAAGCCAGGTGCGCTTTTCCTCCTCCCGAGCCACCGGTTAGCCTGGCTACCTCTTTTACGATGTCCCCAGCTTTCAACCCCTTCTCCTTAATTAAATCATCTGTGACCACTGCAACAAGGGCGATTTTCTTATCGATTATCCCAGCCAGAACCCCGATGCTTTTTTTCATTTTATCCCTTACCGCATCAGCTAATTCCAAAAGCTCTTCCCTTTTTTCGATTTTGGCTTTATGCGTAATTATTTTGATACCATCAAACTCCTCTGCTTTTTCTGACAGTTTTTCTATCTTCTCTTTGGCTTTTTTGGTTTCACCTTTTTTCAGTTCCTTTTCCAATAGCTTATTGGTTTTCAAAAGCTGCTCGACTCTGTCAATAAGTCCCTGACCCTTGACCCTTAGAACTTCTTCAAGGCTATCTAAGATCACTCTTTGTTCCTTGACCAACTTATAAGCTTCTTCCCCGGTTACCGCTTCGATCCTCCTTATGCCCGATGCTATGCTGGTCTCGGATAATATCTTGAAGAATCCTATCTCCCCGGTTGCCCTGACGTGGGTTCCACCGCAAAGCTCCATGGAATAGTCTCCGATCTCCACGACCCGAACCTTATCCTCGTATTTCTCACCGAAGAGTGCGGTTGCGCCTTTCTTTTTTGCATCCTCAAAACTCACGTAGTCTTTTCTTTCAGAAGGTGCTTTTACCGGCAGGTTTTCCCAGATCATCTGGTTTACCCTGTGCTCAACAGTTTCCAGCTCAGCGGGATCAAGTCCCTTAAAGTGGGTGAAGTCGAATCTTAATCTGTCCGGAGCAACCAGAGAACCGGATTGATTTACATGTTCACCTAAAGTCTCCTTTAAAGCTTTGTGTAAAAGGTGGGTTACGGTATGGTTGCGCATTATCGATTTTCTTCTCTTTTTGTCTACTTGAGCTTTTACCTTTCCCCTTTTTGGCTTTCCCTTAAGAGATTTTCCGATATGGGCTATCTGCTCCCCTTTGGTTTTAATAGTATCGGTAATCTCAATCTCAAAATCTTTGCCTATGATCTTTCCGGTATCTCCTATCTGTCCACCTGCCTCAGCGTAAAAGGGTGTGCTTTCAAGAAATATTATATAATTTTGGTTTTCTTTTTTCCAGTCAACTATTTTAGTTTCAAGCACAGTATCATCGTAGCCCAAAAAAGCTTTTTCTTTGTCGATCTCCACCTCGGAGGCAGATTCCACCGTTTCTCCGAAAGCGATCTTGAAATCCTTGCTCCTTTCCCTTTGCTTTTCCATCTCTTTTTCAAAACCCAAAAGATCAACCTCCAGATTTTTCTCCTGAGCCATAACCTGGGTTAGATCCAGGGGGAATCCATAAGTATCATACAGCTTGAAAGCATCTTTTCCCGGGATGACATTTCCTTTTTCCTCTGAGACCTTTTCAGCTACTTTCTCGAAAAGCTCCAACCCTAAATCTAAAGTCTCCTCAAATCTTTCCTCCTCCGATTTTAAAACCAGAGCGATGTGCTCCTTTTTTGCCTCGAGCTCGGGATAGATTTTACCCATGCTGTCCACCACCACGCTGGAGAGCATATAAAGAAAAGGCTTGTGCAAACCCAGAAGTCTCCCATGCCTTGCTGCCCGACGCAGGATTCTTCTCAGAACGTATCCCCTTCTCTCGTTGGAAGGTATGCCTCCGTCAGCGATGGCAAAGCTCAAGCTCCGGATGTGGTCAGCTACCACCCTGAAGGATTCCTGATAATCTGATTCCTTGGTCTGCCTATTGCCTGCTGAATACTGTTTTTTAGTAATCTCCTCTGTTCTTCGAATAATGGGGGTGAATAAATCGGTGTCATAGTTGGAGTCAACTCCCTGAAGTACTGCAACCAATCTTTCAAATCCCATTCCGGTGTCAACGTTTTTGGCTGGAAGGTCGGATAGTGTCCCTTTTTCATCCCGGTAAAACTGCATGAAGACCAGATTCCACAGCTCCACGAACCTTCCGCACCCGCAGTTTACCCCGCAGTCCGGCTTTTCGCATTTAAATTTTTCACCCCGGTCATAATGTATCTCCGAACAGGGACCGCAGGGACCCACCTCTCCCATCTCCCAGAAATTCTCCTTTTCATCGAACCTTAATACCCGACCTTTGATTATGTCCGTATTCTCATACCAGAGCTTCTCAGCTTCATCATCGTCTTTGAAAACGCTTACCCATAACCTTTCCTTAGGAAGCTTGCACACCTGGATTATGTATTCCCAGGCCCAGATTATCGCCTCCTTTTTGAAGTAATCGCCGAAGGACCAGTTTCCCAGCATCTCGAAAAAAGTATGATGATAGGTGTCCTTTCCCACTTCCTTTAAATCATTGTGTTTTCCGGATACCCTTATGCATTTCTGGGAGGAGGCAGCCCTTTTGAAATCTGACCTCTTTTTGCCGGATAAGATGTCTTTAAACTGGTTCATTCCCGCATTGGTGAAAAGAAGGGTGGGATCGTCCTCCGGAATCAAAGAGGAGCTGGGCACGATTCTGTGCTTTTTCTCTTTGAAAAAATCCAGGAAATTCTTTCTTATCTCATCACTTCTCATTTAATCCTCTGTCTCAAAAAAATCCTCTAAAACCTCCTTTACCACCTCATACGAAAAACCCCGTCTTAATAAAAAGTCGGACATCCCAAAGCTATCTCCTTTTCATTATTCTTTGGATAGGCTTCCTCCAATGATTTTTCAATAAACTCTTCTTTTATCCCCAATTTTAAAAGCTCTGCTCTTAATAACTTTTCTCCTCGGGGTTTATGATCCAGCCGGTCCTTTATCCAGTTTAAGGCAAATTGGTAATCGTTTAAAAAATTCAGTCTTTTTAAATCCGAGATAACCTCATCTATTAGTTTTCTGGAGTAGCCTTTTCTTTTTAACCTGTCCTTTATCTCTTTTTCTGAACGAGCTCTATAAGATAAAAAATTCAATGCTGCGTTTTTTACCTTTATTTTTTTTTCAGAATCTAATATCTGGTTTAGTTTCTTCTTATTTAAAATATCACCTTTTTTCAGTCCGAATCTAAAGAAAGTTTCCTGATCCAGTCCAAAAGCGAACTCTCCATCCAGAAAAACCGATATTCTTTTTTGGTTTTTTTTCTGGGATTCGATTCTGGAAATTCTTTTCTCTTTTGTCAAAACTTATTTTTTCTCTTCCTTTGGCTTTTCCTGTTTTATCTCTGTGGGAAGATTCAGTTTTTGTCTGATCTCGCTTTCGATTTTTTGGGCAATATCAGAATGCTCAACCAGAAACTGCTTGGCGTTCTCTTTTCCCTGCCCCAGTCTTTCCTCCTTGTAGGAGAACCAGGTTCCGGATTTTTCGACTACCTTGTGCTGGGCTCCCAGATCCAAAAGTTCACCTTCTCTGGAGATCCCCTTTCCATAGATGATGTCGAACTCAGCATCCTTAAAAGGTGGGGCGACCTTATTTTTCACCACCTTAACCCGGTTCCTTGAACCGATTATCTCCTGTCCTTCCTTTATCGAGGCTATCCTGCGAATGTCCATTCTTACCGAGGAATAGAATTTCAAAGCCATCCCGCCGGTGGTGGTCTCCGGGTTTCCGAAGATCACCCCGATCTTCATCCTGGTCTGGTTGATGAAAAGCACGCAGGTTTTGGATTTGGAGATGGTAGCGGTTAGCTTTCTTAAAGCCTGGGACATAAGCCTGGCCTGAAGACCCATGTGGGAATCTCCCATCTCACCCTCTATCTCCGCCCGGGGAACTAAAGCCGCAACCGAATCGATCACTATCAGATCCACCGCCCCGCTTCTAACCAGGGTATCAGCTATCTCCAATGCCTGCTCTCCGGTATCCGGCTGGGAGAGCAGGAGATTGTCGATATCCACTCCCAGGTTTTGGGCATAGGATGGATCCACTGCGTGCTCGGCATCGATGAAAGCTGCCACCCCTCCTTTTTTCTGAGCCTCGGCGATGATGTGCAGGGCTAAGGTGGTCTTTCCAGAAGCCTCGGGGCCGAATATCTCCACCACCCTTCCTCTGGGAACACCTCCTACACCTATGGCATAATCCAGTGCAAGTGATCCTGTGGGGATGATCGGAATCGATAACCCCAGGGATTCGGTCCCCAGCCTCATAATCGAGCCCTTTCCGAACTGCCGCTCGATCTGGGTTACTGCCTGCTCCAATGCCTTCTTTCTTTCTGGTAACATCTCAGCCATTTTTTCCTCCGTTTTACATTAAAAGTTTTGTAACACGGGTTATCTCCTTACTCGGCAGGCAACCTGTGTTTTTTACCCACCTTGTGGGCAAGGTGGGTTACGAATTCAACAGCTTTATCTTTCTCAGAGGCGTATAGATCGCTCCCTGAGGATGAAGCTGGGATTTCATCACCACAGCTTCATCTATTTTCACCTCCTGTGTTTGAAAAGTGGTCTTCTCAATTAATGCTACGAGTTTTTCTATGTTTCTTGCAGATTTTACCCTTCCGATGGTAAGATGGGGCGAGAAAGCCCTTCCTTCCTTGGGATAACCGACTCTCAGAAGCTCTTCTTCGATATCTTTCTGCATAACCGCAAGCTCTTTTTCTCCTTTATCAACCCCTACCCAGATGACCTTTGGTCTTTGTAGATTGGGAAATCCTCCCATATCCTTTAAGCTAAGAGTGAAACTTTTTGCTCCCTTCAGAGCTTTCTCAGTCCCGTAGAAAACGTCTTCAATTCGATTCTCTTCCACTTCCCCCAAGAATTTTAAGGTTAAGTGGACGTTTTTTGGTTTGACCCAACTGACATAGGTATCTGTTTTTTTCAAGGGATTTTGAACTTCCTCTATTTTTCTTTTGATGTCCTCAGGCAACTCGACTGCGATGAAGGTTCTCATTTTTTCTAATTCATTATTAAATATGTTATCTTGAAGCAATTCATCATGATTTATTTCTCTAAAAAAAGTCTCACTAAATTCAGAGCTGCCTGGGCGGTTCTCTCCCTATTGGTGTTTCTATCCTCACCGAATATATGTTTCTCGGCAAAGGAATCGTTCTCGTGAGCAAAACCAATATATGCCAGCCCCACCGGTTTTTCCGGAGTTTCTCCAGTAGGTCCGGCGATTCCGGTTGAGGAGAGGCCATAATCTGTTCTGGATATTCTTTTAACTCCCTCAGCCATCAGAATCGCAACCTGTTCGGATACCGCACCGTGCTTTTCTAAGAATTCTTCAGGAACGCCTAAAAGCTCTGTTTTTGACTGGTTGCTGTAAGTTATCACACCCCTTTCAAACCACTGGGAGCTGCCGGAAATATTGGTGAACCTCTTTCCGATCAAACCACCGGTGCAGGATTCAGCCACAGAGATAGTCTTTTTTTTCTCCAGAAGAAGCTTTCCCACAACCTCCTCTAAAGTGATGTCCCCTTCTCCGTAGAAATTGTTTTCCAAGATCTTTTTTATCTTCTGTTCAACCTCTATCAGTCTCTTTTCCGATTCTGAGGTAAGCTTGATGTCCACTCCTAAAAAACTGGGCAAAAAAGCAATTTTCACGCCGGTTTTTGCTTTTAGTAAGTTCTCTATTTTCTCATAAATATAAGACTCTGGGATCCCGGTGGTTTTTAATCTTTTCTGAAAGAACAACGTTTTGGTTTTCTTCTGGAGTATATTCAAAACCCCGGATTCGGTAATCGTTCTCATCTCCAGGGGAACTCCCGGAAGGGCGAAAAAAAGCTTTCTTCTCTCCTCGATTAATATTCCAGGAGCTGTGCCCCACTGATTATCCAGTGCTTTTGAACCCTGGGGAATCAATGCCTGGTTTTGGTTTATCTTGGGCATGGGGATCCCCCTTTTTCTGAAATTCCCCTCAATCTTTTTTAAGATCTCCTCGTGAAAAATCAAGTTCCTTTTAAATACCTTTACCACAGCCTTTTTGGTCAGATCGTCGTTGGTGGGACCAAGACCACCGGTGGTGATCACCAGATCAGCCCGGTTCAAAGCGTTATGGATTGCCTCGGAGATGTTTTTGATGTCGTCTCCTACGCTGGTTTTGAAAGTTATCTCAATCCCCAACTGGCTCAGCTTCTCACCCAGGTAGGCTGAGTTGGTGTCGGTGGTTTGACCGGATAAGATCTCGTCCCCGATGGTTATTATCTCAGCTTTCATACCACTTTTTTTAAAAAATGAGTATTAATAACTGCAAAATCAAGTTGGTATAAACTCCCGCTAAAAAATCATCCAACATTACTCCCCATCCGCCCTTAATCTTTTCCAGTTCCCTTATGGGAAAAGGTTTTATTACATCCGTTGCTCTGAATAAGATAAAGGCTAAAAAGTAAAAAAGCAAACTTTTTTGAATCCATAACAACGATACAACCATTCCCAAGGATTCGTCCAAAACGATTTTTCTTGAGTCCTCTCCGAAAATCTCCTCTGCTCTTTTTGTTACTAATATATTGATAGCCAGCAAAATCACCGCCAAAGTTACCAGGTGTATCTGGTTCTCAGGGAAGAGAAACCAAACAACAGCTAAAATCAAAAAGCTTGAAACCGTTCCCGGAGCTTTAGGGAAATATCCAACGAAGAAAGAGGTTGAAAGAAATTTAACCAGAAAGTCTTTCAAATTTTATCTTAATACTCCTTTTAGAATTGTTGCACTTTTAACCAGGTAATCAAGTCCGGTTAAAACGGTTAACACCATGGATATGAAGACCATCCCGTCAAATACTTTTAAAACCACATGTTGCTCAAAAAGTCCGGGATTATGGCCCATAGATACTAAGGTCATATCCAGATTGGTGTAAAGCAGTATAATGAAAATAACTACCATCTGAGAGGTGGTTTTCACCTGGGCTAAAAAGGTCGGCATTATGACTATCCCCCTGTATGCAGCAAGGGTCCTCAGCCCGGTTACCAGAAACTCCCTGACGATAATGGTCAGAATCATCCAGGCTTTTACGTAGCCTAAGGCAACGAAGGAGACAAAGGCGGTGGAGGTTAAGATCTTATCAGCCAAAGGGTCCATGAACTTCCCGAACCCGGTCACCACTCCGGTTTTTCTTGCCAGGTAACCATCATAGAGATCGGTTAAAGCAGCCAGAACAAAGACTAAAGTGGCGAAATACATGGAATAGAGGCTGTCCACTAAAATCAGAACCATGAAAACAGGCGAAAGTAAAATCCTGGATATGGTAAGCTTATTGGGCAGATTCATCTTAATCTTTTAATCTGTGCCTTCCAGGTACCCACACCTGGCAGGATGTAATATCAGGTCTAACACGAAAACTAATATAAAAAACTCTCAAGTCAACAGAAAAATCCTCTGTGGTTACGATTGCAAAAGCTACTTTTGGAATTTCTTAGATCCTAAAGATTAGACCTTTTGCCGTTTACAAGTTTTTAACATAAAAACTCCCTATAAACAAAAAGGCTCCTGGTATAGAAAGGAGCCTTAATTAAAGATCAGGATATTAAGAGACTAAGCGGTTGTATAATCTTCGGTTCCCACCACCGCCTTGGCTGCTGCCAATCTGGCGATCGGAACCCGGTAGGGAGAACAGCTCACGTAATCCAGACCGATCTTGTGGCAGAAGATTATCGATTCCGGGTCACCCCCGTGCTCTCCGCATATTCCGACCTTGAGATCTTTCCGTGAGTCCTTTCCCTTTTTGACCCCCATGGCAACTATCTGTCCCACCCCTTTCTGGTCAATTGAGACGAAAGGATCTTGGGACAGGATTCCGTGCTCGATGTAGTATCTTATGAATTTGCCGGCATCGTCCCTGGAGTAGCCGTAGACCATCTGGGTCATGTCGTTGGTGCCGAAGGAGAAAAACTCTGCCTCAGTAGCGATCTCATCAGCGGTCAATGAAGCCCTGGGAATCTCGATCATGGTGCCCACCAGATATTTCAACTTAACCTTGTATTTTTTAATGGTCTCCTCAGCAACCCTGACTACGATCTCCTTCTGATTTACAAACTCCTCCAGGGTTCCCACCAGGGGAATCATCACCTCGGGAACCACCACCTTTTTCTTTTTAGCCAGCTCGCAGGCTGCCTCGAATATCGCCTTGACCTGCATCTCGGTGATCTCCGGATAGACGATCCCCAGCCTGCAGCCCCGGTGACCCAACATGGGGTTGAACTCGGACAACTCCTCCACCCTGGCCAGAAGCTCTTCTTTCTCCTTTAATTTTTCAGGCTCCTCGTTTTTCATTCTTAGCTCGGTTATCTCCACCAAAAGCTCCTCTTTTTTAGGCAGAAATTCGTGCAAGGGCGGGTCCAGGGTTCTGATGGTAACAGGAAATCCCTTCATCACCTCGAAAAGGCCCTTGAAATCCGATTTCTGAAAGGGGAGAAGCTTGTTTAATGCCTGTTCCCTTTCCTCCCTGGTTTTGGCCAGGATCATCTCCCGGACAAGAGGAAGGCGATCCTTGGCAAAAAACATGTGTTCGGTTCTGCACAGGCCTATTCCCTCAGCCCCGAATTTTATAGCTTGCTCAGCATCCTTGGGAACGTCGGCATTGGTTCTGACCCCGAGTTTTCTTATCTGGTCGGTCCACTCCATAAACTCACCGAACTCTCCGGTCAGAGCCGGCTTTATGGTGGGAGCAGTTCCCAAAATCACCTCGCCGGTGGTTCCGTTTACGGAGATGCTTTCCTTTTCCCTGAGGATGTATCCTTTGACGGTGAAGACCTTTCTTTCCTCGTTCACCTTTATCTCCTCGCACCCAACCACGCAGGGTATGCCCATTCCCCGAGCCACCACCGCGGCATGGGAGGTCATCCCACCCCGGCTGGTCAAGATCCCCCTGGCAACAGCCATTCCGCTTATGTCGTCGGGATTGGTCTCCTTTCTCACCATGATAACGTCCTCTCCCGACTCTGCGAGTTTGACCGCCTCCTCGGCCGAGAAGACGATCTTCCCGGATGCAGCCCCCGGGGATGCGGCTAATCCCCGAGCTATTACCTCTAATTTGGCATCCGGATCGATAACCGGATGCAGAAGCTGATCCAGCTGGGCTGGCTCGATTCTCCTGATGGCTTCCTCTTTGGAAATCAGCTTCTCCTTTACCATGTCGACTGCGGCCTTTACTGCTGCATGGGCGGTCCTTTTACCCCGGCGGGTCTGGAGCATGAAGAGCTTACCCTGCTGAACGGTGAACTCGAAATCCTGGATGTCCTGGTAATGCTTTTCCAATTTTTTGGTCAGGGACAGAAGCTTTTTGTAAATCTCCGACCTTTCCTTTTTTAGCTTCTCCAGAGGCTTGGGGGTCCTTATTCCTGCTACCACATCCTCGCCCTGGGCATTGACCAGATACTCGCCGAAAAGCAGGTTCTCCCCGTTGGAGGGATTGCGGGTGAAGCCCACCCCGGTCAAACAATCATCCCCCATGTTGCCGAAGACCATGGCCTGCAGGTTTACCGCGGTTCCCAAATCCGAGGGGATCTGGTTGAGCTTGCGATAATGAATCGCCCGGGGATTGTTCCAGGATTTGAAAACCGCCTCGATCGACATCAAAAGCTGAAGGAACGGATCCTGGGGGAATTCCTCCCCGGTTTTGCTCTTTATCTTTTTCTTGAATTTGGAGATTATGTCCTTTAAATCACTCACCATAAGGGAGGTGTCCATCTTTATCCGGTGATGCTCCTTTTTTTTCTCTATTATCTTCTCGAACTCGTTTTTGTCTATTCCCAAAACCACGCTTCCGAACATTTGGATAAAGCGTCGGTAGGAATCGTAGGCGAATCTCTCGTTTCCGGTCTTCTGGATAAGCCCTTCGGTGGTCTCCTCGTTTAGACCCAGATTCAGTATGGTATCCATCATCCCGGGCATGGAGAACTTGGCCCCGGACCTGACCGATAAGAGCAAAGGGTTTTTGAGATCGCCGAATTTAGCTCCCATCAGCTTTTCCACCTTCTTGAGGTTTTCCCGAACCTCCTGCATCAATATCTGGGGAAGATTCATGTCCCTGTCGTAGAAGAGGTTGCACATCTGGGTGGAGATGGTGAATCCCGGGGGAACCGGTATCCCGATATTGGTCATCTCGGCTAAACCAGCACCTTTTCCTCCCAGAAGGTCCCTTAATTTCTCCCCGCCCTGGGCTTTTCCACCCCCGAAAAAGTAGACGAATTTTTCTTTGATCTCAGGCTCTTTTACCTTTTTGACCGCCTTTTTTATTGCCTTTTTTGTAATCTTAACTTTCTTAGTTTCAGTCTTTTTCGCTTTCTTGGCTTTGGGCTTTTTCGCTCTGGGCATATCTTATCCTCCAGATTTAATTTTTTAAGAATCTATAAATATACAAAATTTTTCCAAAAAGCAAGGATATTTTTAAGTAAAATCTAAGTTTTCTTGATTTTTTCTGTAATTTTGGATTGTCAAGCTTTAGCTTGACTTGCAAACCCCAAGGGTTTGCTCTATGAATATAAAATAAGGCCAAGCTTTGCTTGACCAAGTCAGCCTACCTGTCCGTCCCGGAAAGGCTGACACTCCAGGAGGCTGACACTCCCAAATCCGGTTTTTCAAATCCCCTTGCACAAATGTAGCTTTGTGCGTATATTTTGAGTTAGCTTGAAAATTTCGAAAAAATGTTCAAAGACGCCATTAGAATAAAGAATGCCCGGGAGCATAATCTCAAAAACGTGGACCTGGAGATTCCCCGGGGTAAGCTGGTGGTGATTACCGGGCTTTCTGGTTCGGGCAAGTCCTCTCTGGCTTTCGATACGATTTATGCTGAGGGGCAGAGAAGGTACGTGGAATCACTTTCTGCCTATGCAAGGCAATTCTTAGGGATGATGGAGAAGCCGGACGTGGATTTCATCGAGGGATTATCCCCTGCCATATCCATAGAACAGAGAACCGCTGCCAAAAATCCCAGATCGACCGTAGGAACCATCACCGAGACATACGACTACTTAAGACTTCTTTTCGCCCGGGTTGGAACCCCCTACTGTTACAAATGCGGTAGGAAAATCTCCCAGCAGACAGCGGAGCAGATAGTCGATTCGGTTTTGTCCATGGATTCCGGTACTAAAATCCAGGTTTTGGCTCCTCTGGTCAGGGGAAGGAAAGGGGAATACAAAGAGCTTTTCGACGAGGTGAGAAGGGAGGGATACGTAAGGGTAAAAGTCAATGGCAAAATAACCGAGCTGGATTCGGATATACAGCTAGACAAATACAAAAAGCATAATATCGAAGTTGTAGTTGATAGATTGGTTGTCTCGGATAAGATAAAAACAAGGCTTGCCGATTCGGTGGAGACAGCATTAAAATTAGGCTCTGGAATCGTCTTGATCGACGTTAACGGAAAAGAGGAGCATCTCTTCTCCGAGCATTATGCCTGCGTCTTCTGCAACATCTCCTACGATGAGCTTACCCCCAGGATGTTTTCCTTTAACAGCCCCTACGGTGCCTGCCCTGCCTGCGCGGGTTTGGGAACCAGGATGGACATTGATCCTGACCTGGTCGTTCCTGATTCCAAGTTAACCATAGCCCAGGGCGCCCTGGCTCCCTGGGGAATACCCTTTGGCTCCTGGTACGAGCACAAGCTGGAGGCACTATCCGATCATTTCAAATTCGATTTCTACACCCCATTTAAGAGATTGCCGGAGAGGGTTAAAGAGGTTTTACTTCACGGCTCCGGAAAGGAGGAGGTAAAGTTCGAGTGGGAGTACGAGAACGGTAAAGGGGGCGGGGAGTACTGGGATACCTTTGAGGGGCTGGTTCCCCATTTAGAGAGAAGATACAAGGAGACCGAATCTGAGGCGGTGAGGGACTGGATCGAGAAATTTATGCGGGTTAGACCCTGCCCCATATGCGAAGGGGCAAGGCTGAAAAAGGAAAGTCTCTCTGTCAAGGTGGGAGGGCTTTCCATAAACCAGATAACCGCTTTATCGATAAAGGAGTCAAAGAAGTTCTTTTATAATTTAAAGCTCACCAAAAAACAGAAGCACATTGCCAAGCAGGTTTTAAAGGAGATCAACCAGAGACTGGGATTTTTGATCGACGTTGGCCTGGATTACCTGACCCTGGATAGATCAGCCAGCACCCTCTCAGGAGGGGAGGCACAGAGGATAAGACTTGCCACCCAGATCGGCTCCAGGCTGGTCGGGGTTTTATATATCCTGGACGAGCCCTCAGTGGGACTTCACCAGAGGGACAACAAAAGGCTTTTGAATACCTTAATGGAGCTGAGGGATTTAGGAAACACGGTTCTGGTGGTGGAGCACGATCGGGAGACTATTAAATCAGCGGATTACGTTATCGATTTGGGACCAGGAGCAGGTAAAGCTGGCGGTTGGGGGGTTGCCAAGGGGACCCCCAAAGAGATCGAGCGCAGCAGGAAATCACTGACCGGAAAATACCTGTCCAGAAAACTTTCCATTCCAACCCCGGAGTATCGGAGAGAGGATAACGGTGATTTTCTTTCGATCTCAGGAGCAGCTGGAAACAACTTAAAAAAGATAAAAGTTGACATTCCCTTAGGTGTTTTCACCTGCATAACCGGAGTTTCAGGCTCAGGAAAATCGACCCTGATAAACGAGACTCTGTACCGGGTTTTAGCCAACCATTTTTACAGTCACAAGACCTCCCCTTTATCTTATGAGAAAGTTGATGGGCTGGATAAAATAGATAAGGTTATTAATATCGACCAGTCTCCCATCGGGAGAACCCCAAGATCAAATCCTGCAACCTACACTGGAGTTTTCACTCCCATAAGGGAGCTATTTGCCCAGATTCCGGAGGCTAAGGTCAGGGGATACAAAGCTGGCAGATTTTCTTTCAATGTCAGGGGGGGTAGGTGCGAGGCTTGTGAGGGTGATGGCATTATAAAAATCGAGATGCATTTTCTTCCTGATGTTTACGTTCAGTGCGAGGTTTGCAAGGGGAAAAGGTATAATAGAGAAACTTTAGAGATCAGATACAAGGGCAAAAACATCACCGAGATCCTGGAGATGAGCGTGGATGAGGCGTATAGGTTTTTCACTAACATTCCCAAGATCAAAAGGAAGCTTAAGACTCTGGTTGACGTTGGGTTGGGCTATATAAAACTGGGGCAGCCTGCCACTACTTTGTCTGGTGGGGAGGCTCAGAGGGTGAAATTATCAACTGAGCTTTCCAAGATTGCCACTGGAAGGACTTTTTATATCCTGGATGAGCCTACTACTGGTCTTCATTTTGAGGATATCAAGATGCTTTTGAAGGTCTTGAATCGTCTGGTTGAGATGGGGAACACGGTTCTGGTGATCGAGCATAATTTAGACGTTATAAAATCCGCTGATTATATAATCGATTTGGGTCCTGAGGGAGGGGATGACGGAGGTTACGTTGTCACCTGCGGCACTCCGGAGCAGGTTGCTTCTTATGAGAAATCTTATACCGGAAGGTTTTTGAAGAGGGAGCTGGGGTTTGGGGGGAGGGGGTAAGAAGAAGAGCAAAAATG
>Ga0111201_1039_pt1 | contig 21495 bp, 14 predicted proteins | sample DeeMarSWOR324_28_FD_80375 | JGI IMG/M metagenome (GOLD analysis project Ga0111201, IMG submission 80375) | candidate division Zixibacteria bacterium SM23_73_2 | reverse complement strand
TATGGTGGTATAAAATACTATCTTTTCACCTATTTTAAGATAAAAGACATCAGATTGGTTTTCGTCCCCCCTCGCTCTATCGGCGATTACGGTGGAGAAATAGATAACTGGATGTGGCCCCGCCATGCCGGTGATTTCGCCTTTGTCAGAGCTTACGTGGCTCCGGATGGAAACTCCGCAGAATATTCCGAGGAGAACGTTCCCTATGATTCTGAAGTTTATCTTAAGATTTCCTCTGAAGGTGTGGATGAGGGGGATTTTGTAATACTTTTGGGTTTCCCGGGCATAACCCAGCGGTATGAAAGCTCATTTTTCATCGAGGATAGGATTAATTTTGATTATCCTAAAAGCATAGGTAACAGCCAGGATTTAATATCGATCTTGGAGAAATCGTCTTCGGGGGAACCAGCTTTGGCGATGAAGCTCTCCTCAAGGATCAAAGGTATCGCCAATTATCTTAAGAAGTATCAGGGAATGTTAGATGGATTTAAAAAGACCAATCTTTTAGAGAAAAAAATCGAAATGGAGAGGACACTTAAAGAGTTTTTGGAGGTGAATCCCGAGTTAAACGAAAAATACGGGCTGGTCTTTACCGAGCTGGATAGCCTGTACCAGGATTACAGGAGTTTTAAGGATAAAGATTTTCTTGTGAAATGGATGCAATACGGCTGCAGATTTTTCGGTTTCGCCTCAACCATCTATAAATGGAGCCTGGAAAAGGAGAAAAAGGATCTGGACCGAGAACCCGGATATCAAGATAGGGATGTGCAGGATACCAAAAGATGGTTTGAAGAGGCCCAGGTCAATTTAGTTCCCTCAGCTGACAAAGAAGTTTTGATTTACTATTTTAAAAGAGCGCTTTTACTTCCAGAGGGTCAGAAGATCTATGCTGTAGATAGAATTTTTAAAGGTAAAGAAAACCAAAAAAAAGAGAAAGTAATTGAGGATTTCATCTCCCATCTATATCAGAATACGAAAGTTGGCTCTGTGGGACAGCGGCTTTTGATGTTTGATATGGAAAGAGAGGAGCTGGAAGAACTGGATGATCCCTTCATCGATTTTGCCATGGATCTGGAAAAAGATAAAGAGGAACTGAGAATAAGAAACAAAAGGTTTAAGGGTGCTTTGAAGAGGCTTGAGCCTAAATTGATTTCAGCTTATTTCGAATGGAAGAAAAAAAATCTTTATCCTGATGCTAACTATACCATCCGCTTCAATTATGGAGAGGTGAAGGGTTATGCTCCAAAGGATGCAGTGAGCTACAATTACATAACCACTTTAAACGGGGTTTTGGAGAAGGATACCGGAGAGGAACCCTTTGATGCCCCTGAGGAACTTGGAAAAGTTTATAATAAGAGAGATTTCGGGTCTTATTTTGATAAGAAAATAGGAGATATCCCGGTAAATTTTCTTTCCACCAACGACATCACCAACGGAAACTCAGGCAGCCCGGTGATGAACGGAAAAGGTGAGCTGGTGGGACTTGCCTTTGACGGAAACTACGAGAGCATGACCTCGGATTACCAGTTCGACCAAAACCTTACCCGGGCGATAAACGTGGATATTCGATATGTTCTTTTTCTTCTGGATAAAGTTTATAATGCAAAAACTTTGCTTGAAGAGCTTATAATTGAATAGATAGAAATAAAAGACAGAAATTTAGGAACAGTTGTTTATTTCTGCTGACCAACCTATAATAGTCTAATAGCTACTGGATTTGCAATTTTTCCACAGATTGCTTTGTATTTATGTAAATTCTTCATTTATTCTCTTGCTCTATCTTTCCCTCATCAATAATCTGGATAGGTCTATGGCGTGGCAAAACTTTTACCATAAGTTCTTTCTCCTCCCCAGGTTTTAATACGAGTTTAAACTCTTTTTGCTCCAGATAATGGTGAGCTGGCAGATCATCATTATATACTTTGAGAGTCCATTTGCCAGGCCTTATATCTTGAAAAGAGAACTTACTCTTTTGGTCTGTAAGTTGTCGCAAAATTTCTTCTCCGTCAGTAATCTCTACTAATGTGTTGGACAATCCTCTTCCCTTTCTCAGATCATCTTTCTCAAAGTTTTCCTGTTCGCCCGTGCCCATCAAAAACGGGCTTTCACCTGAAACGGTTACAGCCTGGGCTTTAAGGGCTTCGAATTCGGATACTCCTATTCCCTCCATCTCAGACCAGTTCAAAGCTAAAATGGATGAGTCTTTGGATGCGAAAATCACCTCCAGTATCCCTTTATAATCTTTGCCATTTAAGGAGTAACAGGACTTTTTGTTTTTGGGGATGAAAACCACCCTTTCTATTTTCTCCTCAAACTTCTCTCCCTCCCCCTCAGACAAAATAATTCCTTCGGAGCTGGATTTTAAAAAGACCTCTTTTCCTGAAAAATATACCCTCTTTTCACTTCCTTTAAAGCAGCCCATCACAAATGAGACATCCGCAGTAACAGAAATTGCCCCCTTTGTTTTAAGAAGTTTTGTGGATAGTGCTGGTTGATTGGGTTCAGGATAGAGGACTTTTTCCATATCTTGGTGAGACGTCGTTGTAACAAAAATAATCGAGGTATCCACGTTACCAATATTTTTATCCGAACCAGGGTCAAAGACTGCTACCCCACCTGAGATTCCACAGGAGGTAACCACACCGATTTCAATCTCAGTGACTTCTCCGCCCTTTACATCTATTATAATAGGCATTTTCTGGTTGGTTACTCGATTCAGTCCGATAGTGTTTTTCTCAACACGCAGATAGTAAGCTCCTGGTAAAAGGGAAGGGAAGATGAACTGGCCATTTTCGTTGGTAATGGCTGTGGCTCCGTGAGCTGTTAAAATGACCTCAGGGATTGGTGGTTTTCCTGTTTTTTCCTCATCATGAACTTTGCCTTTAAGAGTTCCAATGCTTTTCTTTTTGCTTATCGGTAATTTAAAGGGAATGGTATACATCAAGAGAAATGAAGACTCTCCATTTTTTTTCTGTTCATACTTAGACCATTGAGCCCTTAAAGTCAGGATGTGATTGTTCTTCAAAGTATAGGTGAAGGTCGAGAATAAATCGTCTCGCTCCTGAGCTTTTTCCGAGCCAGCGTTGTCTTTTCGATAATTCAGGCTGAATGCAAATTTATCTTTAATATACCATCGGGTTGAGATACCTGCACTTCTTGTCCATTCCGGATTTTGGGTGAAATTGTTGTGTCCGATTCTGGCGAAAAAACTGTAGTTTTGCCTTTGATTGGGGCGAAAAGAGGCATAAAGGTTATATCTTTCCAAATCATCATTTATTTTAGCTAAAAGTCTATCTTTAAATTCTCCTCTTTCCATGTGAGTGCTCAGACTGAATTTACCGAAGGTTTGAACCAGTCCCAATTCTAATGTTTTCTCCTGATAATCGTAATTTGCTGGCAAAGCATAATCCTCTCTGATTAAATCTTCATACTTTAAAGAAAGATGGGTGCCAAACGGAAATGAATAAAGGATGCTTGCCTGGTAAGATTTTTCCCGGTTGGCTATATCCTCGGTTGAGTCCAAATCGAGATTATTCTCGTAGGTGCGGTAAGAGAGATTCCCCCGAAGTTTATGGTAAATTGGAAAAGTAATTACGCCGGTGGTATAGTTAACATCTTTATAGTAGCCAAAATATTCGGGATCAGCATAGATCTTCTCGAAAGAGTAACTGATCTTCTTAGAAAGCTGACCATCCAAGTTTACTCTAAAAGCCAGGTCACCAAGTGTTTCTTGCCTATCCTTCTGGCAAGAGCCGAATTCCAGTTCCAGGTTCATGGTTTTACTGGGCTTTATTTCTGCCTGAACACTGTAGAGTTCCTGGCCATCGCCCCAGGAAGAGAAGGTTTCCCCCTCCCTTTTGGACAAGACATTTCCTTTGATATTAAATTTACTACTAAACCTATAGCCCAGATAAGTTCCCGCTCTCTTTGACTTTGGATTCTTCCATCTATCTTCTACATAAAAGGCTCCCAATCCGAATTTCCCTAAATGAATATCTGCTTCTACTCCCCTGCCGTAGCTGAACCTCTGAGTTAAGGGGGAAAGGGAATAACTTCTGTCACCAAAATGAAGGTCTATATGTTTCTGTCTATAGCTTAAACGAAACTCGTCCCTTTTTCCATGTCTGCTTATATCCTGAATGTCAGGACCCCGAAATAGAAACTCGACTTTTCTTTTTCCTTCTTCATCCAGACTCCCCCAACCGGAAAACTCTATTTGAAAACCAGTCTGTTTATCTTTGCCTGCACCGATTAATCCTATTTTGACAGGCAATTTGTGATAAGGGTCTAATTCACCGGTCACTTTAGGGATGATCGCAACTGAAACCGTTTGCCTGATAGAAACAGCACCATTTTTGGATTCTTCTGTTTCAGCCTTGATCTCAAGAACATTTTTGATTCTTTTATTTAACTTTTCATCTGTTTTTACCTCAAGTCCTATAGTCTGTGACTCCTTTAGATCTAATGTCACCTGAGATGGTTCTATCTCCAACGGATAAACTGGATTTGATTTGGCTTTGAGTTTTACTTTGGTTTTGGTATTACCTTTGTTAACTAAAAGAAACTTTACCTTATACTCTTCTCCGGCAATTACGGCTTCTGGTTTTTCTTCTACCAGAATTTCCAACTTTATTAGCGGCAATACCACCACTGATATGCTATCACTTTTGGTGATATTATAATCCCTCTGGCTTCTGATAGAATAGCTGACCTGGTAGCGATCTGCAGGAGAAGCAAGAGGAACCAAAAAAGCAACCACTCTGACTCGCTTTTCTTCTGGCTTTAGCCTGAGAGGAAACTCGTCGGAGATAATCTCCTGCCAATCAGCTGGCAGTTTCAGTTCCTCAATGAATTCCTCCTCCTCTTCGGTATCGTTGGTGACCAGGAAGCTTCCAGTAACGATTCTGCCGGGTTCTACTTCCACAAGTTCAGGCGAGGCAGATCTTACTTGAACTCCATAACCTCCATCTTCTGCCAAGCTTAAGGAGAATAGAAGAGGAAGAAAACAAAGGAAGGAGATAAAATCCTTTTTCATTATTCTATTCCTAAATCATACTTAGCACCAAAGACATGCTCATCTCCGTTATCGACTACCACTAAAGCTTTGTACTTTCCTTTAGGTATATCTGTTAAATCGATCTTGTGTCTTACAGAACAGGTTGGATAAATTCGCTTTTTGTCCCCTTCAAAGCGGCCGATAATCATACCATTCTGATTATAAAGTTCTACCCAAAGAGTGGGAGAAAGCCACATTTCTCCGATATTCTGAACATCTATCTGGAAAAAAGTATTCCCATCCTGATTAATTAGTTTCTTATCCAAAAACTTAATCCTTTTTGCTCCGGTATCTCCGATGTTGGTAACAATTTGAATCCCGTAGCGTACCTTTGTCTGAACACCGACCTTTACCCTTCCCTCTTTATCCTCAAGGTTTTCCGAGGCAACTTCTGATGCGGGCTCTATCATCACCATGCTCCAATAGGTTCCGAATAAATCAAGATTCTTGGGCACTTGGACGGTGTAAAAGACTGAGGCTTTTTCCTTTGGATGGATAGTGAGGCGGCTTGGGCTTAGGGTAAGCCAGCTGGCGTTGGAGCGATCGGAGCTGCTTGGCTCACCGTAGATGTTGGTTCCGTCAGCATAGAAAAGATAATCGCTCTTATAGATATCTACCTGCCAGGAAGTCTCCCCTGTATTCTCCAGAGTGATTTTCCCCTCAAATTTGTCTCCAGGTAAAAGAACCTTTTCTCGGGTCAGTCCTCCGATAACCGATACACCGGCAAAAGAAAAATCAGATAAGAGAATAATAATGAGAAATAAATAAAAAATCCTTTTCATTTTCACTCCTGGTTAAATCTCAACAACGGTGAAGATGATGGTTGTGTTATAGTTGGATTGTGACACATTTATCGACATACCAGTTAATTTATATTGCAGGTTAATATTATCTCGGTTGCCTGCGCCAGAGAAAAGTTCGGTATCCGTTGTCGTAATTTCGATATAAGAGAGCCCGCCTGAAATAGAGCCAGTGCCGGTTCCCTCTGAGGTCCTCTTCACCGAAATTGTGAAATCACCGTACCAGCCGCTATCGTTCCTCCTCACCTCTACCCTCCAATTATCACTATCATCCGTGCAGTTGGAGATGCTGGCCAATGTCGCATTAGTGGCACTTTCATAGGTATCGATCAGATCACTCCCTGCCCCGGAGATCAGATTAGTTTCGTCCACTGTTTCACTCCATCCGCCAGTTGCAGAGATGTCTATGGCTTCGATCTTGACCAGAAATAAGAAAAAAAATACTATAAAAAATGATATCCTTTTCATAGAACGCAGATGAGTAGAAGAATGCTTGGGACGACCGAAAAGCTCGGCCGTCCCATATTCACGGAAATATTAACCATCGGTCAAGGTAAGGGTCACTGTCCTTGTATCCTGGGCTACTACACCAGCGTCAACAGTAGCAGACAATGTATAAGTTATTGTCAGACCGCTCTCCGCAACTGTTGCGATCGAGGTTACCAGATCTGCATCGCTGGTGGTCAGAGTTACGTCCCCCTGGCTGGATCCTCCTGCGGTAGGAGCTGTAAGATTTACCTGCAAGGTAACATTGGCTGGCATAGCTTCATCAATGGATCCGGTCATTTTCTTGGTACTCTGATTAGTGGTGAGAGCCCAGGTTGTGGTGGCATCTGTATCAGCAGTGGGCTCAGAACCTGCAGTGGCAGTATTAACTTCCAGATCGCCTGGATCTCCGCTAACTGAAACCTCGTTGATCGCAGTAACCTCGAAGGTAACCGTCTGGTTAGCGGTGTTTGCGGCCATGGTCAGGCTACTTACCCACAGGAATAACGTCAGAACAGCTATGATGGCTGCAACGACTCTCATTTTTCACCCCTTTCTTTGAGTTTATTATTAGGATTTTTGACATCATGTTATCTTAAGGACATTGAAAAACTCCAAAATACACGATTAGATTCGCTCAGAGAATCGACCTGATTTTTTAAATAATGACACCTCTAACTTAAACAATTCGTTTGTTTTATTATCGGCTCAGCTTGAAAGACCTTTAGGAAGCTTAATGGGATTCAATTGTGGTTTTATTAGAAGAAAATAAGTAGAAAGCTTAATGTTAAATAAGACCTTTAGAGGAAGACTATCTGCGAAGGCCTTTCCAATAAGCAGCTTTAAGATCTCTTCTTAAGCTTCGGGAAAGCTAAGAGATGAAAGGACTTTGTTTGGGCTTTTTTCTGTCGATTATGAATTTATCTGGAATTTTTTTATATATTCAAATCATATGCGGATGGCGAACCTGCAGCAATCGTCCCCTTGTAAAATCGATTTTAGAACCACCACCATCACCGGTTTTTCCAGGATACCTTCCCAAATTTTTTTGTACCAGCCGCTTCCGCAATAACAGAAGGTGGGGGATATTTTGCCTCTGGTCGCCCTCACGTAGGAGCAATGGCAGTAGGATAATCTTTTTTCCCTTTTGGTTTTCGCCCTCTGGAATTTCTTGGGATCATAAGGGACCTTGGTAATATAGATGGTCTTTCCTTTCCTTTGTGGCTTGGCATAGTAAGGATCTTTGTGCATATGTTCCAGAAGTCTATCTATATCTTTTAGTTTTTTATATTTCGCCCTTAAGACTACAATCCTTCTTTGGGAGAATACACAGGATGACTTTGCCATAATCTCACATCTTTTGGTTTTGCTACTCACCAGCTGGTCCAGTTTCTCCATGGCTTTTTTTGTCCACCTGGCTTTTCCCTTTTGGCTGGTAAGCCCCTCACAGCTCTTCATCACCTCTCTCATCTTTGTCTCACCAGCAAGGTCTTTTATGTTTTTTGCGAGTCTTTGTTTCCAGCTTGGTTTTCTCATGCTATGTTCCTTGATTTTCTCTATTCTTTTTTATTTAAGTCAGAATTTTCATTGCCTCTATTCATTTATATTAGCTTTTTATCAGATGAAAAGTTTCAATAAAAACACTGGATATTTTGTTCTTTGGAACAAACAAAAAACGATTAAACAAAAAATGTCGTCTACCAGGGTGAACTTTTAGACAAATGCCCCTTTCAAAGACAGCAAGTTATTTATCTTGAGCTTATTCTACTCCGGAATTTTTAAAAGTCCTTTATAAATTTTTTACAACCTGTTGAGTACTTAATAAACAGCTTGAATTAGGATTTAGCCAGCTGAATTTTATTGCTTACAAATTTGTTGGGAAAAGTCCTGTTCCTCTTTTGTTATGATAACTCAAACCGATCTTGGCCTGGACTGTGATTTTCCCTTAAGCCGGTTTGAAAATAGATGAAAAAAATATCAATGCTAAAACTAACAAAAAACTTAAAAGATACTACTGCCATCTTTTGTCATGATAGAACTTAAAAGAGAAAACTTGCAGGAATTTTAATGTCGAAAACACTGTTGACAATGGATTGTATTTTGTATATTTAGCGATTTATTTTATTGTGGTATTATAATAGATAAAAAGATATGTTGTTTAACAACCAGACGCCAAACCATAAAGGAAGCGATGAAGGGAAAAATATTCAACCTTCTTTTACCCCTTTGGGTCCGGTAGCGGTTTCGGAGCGCATTGCTGCGGTGGACGTTCTTCGGGGATTTTCCCTTCTGGGAATACTGGTTATAAACATAGATTTTTTTGCCCTGCCCAGCTCCATTTATTTTAATCCGGAGGTTTGGGGTGGTTTTAGCGGGTTGAATCTTCTGAGTTGGAAATTCGGCTCCCTTTTTTTCCTGCAGAAGATGATGGCTATCTTCTCCATGCTTTTTGGAGCCGGTCTGGTGCTGATGAACCAAAGGGCCGAGTCGGTGAAGAGGAAATTCGGGGGGATCTATTACCGAAGGATTCTCTGGCTTTTGCTTTTCGGCCTGGCTCACGGATATCTTTTCTGGCACGGTGACATACTTTTTACCTATGCAGTGTGTGGTTTGCTTCTTTTTCCTTTAAGACGCCGTTCACCAAAATTTTTGATCGGGCTTGGTATTTTTATTCTGTTGTTCGGTGTTTTCATTCAGATGGGCTCGGGATGGTTTTTCCATACGGTTAAAAAAGAAGCAATGGCAGCCCAGGCTGCTGTGAAAGCTGGTGAGGTTCTTTCTTCGGAACAAAAAGGGGCTATTGAAGCCTGGGAGGAGATGAGTTCCGGATTTGATTCGTCAGCGGAGAAGGTTGCTGAGGAGATTGAGACTTACCATGGCGGATATTTAGATATATTCCGTCATCGTTTTCCCCAGACCTTGATGATGCAAACCCAGGCATTGATTTTCATGGTGTTGTGGCGGGTTTTGGGCCTTATGCTTCTGGGTATGGGATTGATGAAGCTGGAAGTATTCTCTGCTGAAAGGTCAAAAAGGTTTTATCTTGTCTTTATAATCGTGGGTTACGGGATCGGATTGCCACTTTGCGCTTATGGAATAAACTCTCTTTTAAAGCATGGTTTCGATTTCATATATCGTTTTAAAATTGGGGGTCATTACAATTACCTGGGCAGCGTTCTGGTTGCTCTGGGTCATACCGGGGTGGTTATGCTTGTCTGTAAAAGTGGGATTTTGAGCTGGCTTACCCAGAGGCTTTCAGCTGTGGGTCGAATGGCTTTGAGCAACTATCTTTTGCATACCCTGATTTGCACCACCATATTCTATGGATATGGTTTGGGTTTATTTGGCAGAATCCAGCGCTTTGGGCTTTTTATGATTGTGATTGCTATATGGATTCTTCAACTAATTCTCAGCCCTTTATGGCTAAAACATTTCCGTTTCGGACCTGCTGAATGGCTCTGGAGAACTCTTACCTACTGGAGACGTCAGCCGATGAAGATAGCTAATACTTCAACTTAAGAGAGGTGTTTTTAAGTTTTTTGAAATATTTAAAAAATTGCAAATTGAAATAAATTAATTATACATATGTATGCATTTAACTTATGATACTGAAATGCAGAAGAACTCTTTTTTGGCTAATCTTTTAATTGTTGAAACCTTAACTTTACTTTTTTGTAAAAACTCTTTAGAAAATATGGGAGAAGTGTTGTCTTAGTTTTTGATGTTAACTTAAAAAGGAGTACCCATGCAAAAGAGACCCTCTTGGATGGTGATTTTTTGTATCTTAGTGTTTATCTTTTTATTTAGCACAGTAGTTCAGTCTTCTGCTCCAGAGATCCCAAATACCCCATCGGGTAAATTGTTAGCTCTTCTTCTGGATGCTTTTAACTCCGGCGAGGAAGAAAAGTGGGAAAGTTTTATAAAGGATCACTGGAAAGAAAAGGAGGGGGCATTTGAAGGTCGGCTAAACTTTTTCAGGATGGTCTATTCCGATATAGGTGGGGCTGAACTTTATCGAATCGAAAATTCAGAGGATTATTCTATTTCCGTTCTGCTTCAGGCCAAAAATCCCGAGGGTACGTTTGAATGGGTAAATCTGATCCTGAATGCAGATACTCTACCTCCACACAAGACTGATCTTTTGTCCCTGCGACCGGGGGAGGAACCCGGGTTCGAAGCTCCTGAGGGTAAGCTAACACAAGAGGAGATGGTCGATTTTATGGACCGCTATCTGGAGCATCTGGTTTCCACGGATCGATTTTCCGGTACGGTCTTGATCGCAAAGGATGGTGTACCCTTCTATACCCGGGCATACGGACTGGCATGCAAAAGATATGATATCCCCAACAAGCTGGATACCAAGTTCAACCTGGGCTCGATGAACAAGATGTTTACCGGGGTGGCGATTATGCAATTGGTGGAGCAGGGGAAGATATCAGTTGACGATCTGGTGGGTAAGCATTTACCAGACCTTCCCCGCAAGGAGATCGCAGAAAAAGTAACCATACACCATCTTTTGACCCATACCTCGGGGATGCAGGATTACTGGGATGAGATGTTCGATGCTCCTTTTTGGGAGATCAAAACCGTTGACCAGCTGGCAGAGCTGATCTTCGATGATACCCTTCTTTTCGAACCGGGTACCGATTTTCATTACAGCAACTCCGGTCCCATCGTTTTGGGGATGATTATCGAGAAGGTCACCGGAGAGGATTATTACGATTATGTCCGGGAGCATATCTCTTTACCGGCTGGCATGGTGAACACCGATTGCTATGAAATTGATACCCCGGTTCCCAATTTGGCTATTGGTTACACTAAGGTGAACTATGATGGGACTCGTAATCCCGATGGTAAGTGGCGAAATAACCTTTTCATGCACGCGGTTAAGGGCGGTCCAGCTGGAGGCGGGTTTTCCACTGTTGAAGATCTTTTGAAATTCGATATCGCCCTGCGTAACAATAAACTGATAACCAAAGAATCGTTTGATCTTTTGACCACCGGCAAAACGGAAAGGGGACCGGGAACGATGTATGCCTATCTTTTCCAGGATCGAAAGGTTAATGGGCAGCGCATCGTGGGGCACGGAGGAGGTGCACCAGGTATCAATGCCAATCTGGACATGTATCTGGATAGTGGGTATACCGCGGCAGTGATGGCTAATTATGATCAGGTTGCCGACATGGTTGCGCGGAAAATAGAAAAGCTTCTTGTGCAATAAGAGATTTCCAAGGAAGAAATACTTTCTTAAATAATACTATTGGTGAAATTGTAATCCACTTTTTAAATGCGGGGGAAGGGTATGGCTTTACTTTCCCCGAACTTACATGAACTTTGCATATCTGATTCGATGGTACTGTTTTTTATTCCTGAGAACCGCTGGAATATAACGAATTTAGGTACGGTTCCGAGCATCTGGTAGCTTTAGAGGACATTTTGAAAGCGACTGATTTTGATGCAACATAAATAGACTCATTCCGTAATAAGTGATAAATCTTAAAACAGAGGAGGCTTTTATGTTTTTTAAAAGGTCTTGGGCTTTAGCTATGATTATTTTGTTTCTTTTATTTGGCTGGCAAAGCTTGAGGGCACAGAATCTGGAGGAGATCTTAAAAAAGCATACTGAGGCTCTGGGTGGAGAGAAGGCACTAAAAGCCCGAAGGAATTCTATGACCGAGTATGATATAATCGTACCCGGTGGCTTGATCGGTAAATATAAATCCCATTTCAAATATCCCAACAAGCTCAGGCAAGAGACGGATCTAAAAGTAATGAAAAGTTTAACTGTTTACGATGGCCAGAAAGGATGGATTAAGGATCCAAACGGACAGGTTCGGGAATTAGCTGGCATGGAATTGGAAGATGTCAAAAGCGAGATATACTTCAATCTTTATGGATATCTTTTTCCAGAACGAGCTAAAGGTGAAGTGAAATACTTAGGTCGGGAAGAGGTATGGGGGGTAAGTTATCATGTAATTCAAGCTACCCCTGAAGGGGTTGAGCCGGTAAAAATGTTCATCAACCCTGAAACATATCTAATAGATAAGACAGTAAGCAAGCAGGATATAGAGATAATTACCAATTATCTCTCTGATTACCAGGAGTTTGGAGGAATCAAGGTTGCGGCCTCGCTTATCACCAATACCGGTGATACCACTTATGACATAAAAGCGAAATTGATCAACATCGAACTCAATCCCCAATTATCCGAGGATCTTTTTAGAATTCCCTTACCTCAGGAAAAAGACTACGAGTTTTTATCCGGAAAAAGCTTTGTTGAGATTCCGTTCGTTTTGAACAGCAATCATATTCATATCCCAGTGGTAATAGGCGGGGCAAAGGCGTTGAACTTCCTCTTGGATTCCGGTGCCAGCATACCTATTTTGGATACTCAGACTGCCAAAGACCTGGGTTTGGAAGGCGTTGGCAAATTTGAAGGTCGCGGCGTGGGTGAAGCGACTCAGGAGGTTAATTTGATAACTTTGCAGAAAATAAGAATGGATGATTTGGTCATAGATAGTATCACTGCCGCAACGGTAGATCTTAAGCCTTTAAATAAATACGAAGGAATGCCGCTTGAGGGTGTTCTGGGATATGACATCTTCAGCAGATTCGTGGTCAAAATCGATTATGCTGATCAAAAACTAACTTTGTATGAGCCTTCCACCTTCGAATACAAAGGTGAAGGTGAAAGCTTTTCCATTACGCTTGAGAACAATCACCCCCATATTAAGGCAATAATCAATGGTCAATATGAGGGAAATTTCGTGATTGATTGTGGAGCAAGAAGCAGTCTGTCCCTTCATACGCCCTTTGTCCAAAAACATGATCTGCTGGCAAAAGCTGGTAAAAAAATTGATGCCTTTTCTGGAATAGGAATAGGGGGGAAAGTTAAGGGTAAGATCACCAGAATGAAAAGCATCCAGATGGGCAGTTTCAGAATATCTGCTCCCGTTACCGCTTTAGCCTCATCTGAAAAGGGCGGATTCTCCAGCGAGAAGATAGATGGGAATATCGGTGGTGGTATATTGAAAAGATTCACCGTCATCTTCGATTATCCTAAAAAATTGATGATTCTGGAACCCAACCTCAATTTCGATTATGAGGATGAATTCGATATGGCTGGTCTGTGGTTGACCCAGGAGAATGATACAACCAGAGTCGATTATGTTATTAAGGATTCTCCTGCTTACAGAGTGGGAATCAAGGAGGGGGATCTAGTGCTGGAGATTAACGGCCAGCAGACAAAGGATCTTCTTCTACGAGATATTCGCAGGATATTGATGGCGGGTGGGGGTACAAAGGTGAGCTTGATTATTCATTCTCAAGGGGAAGAAAAGAGAATGGACTTGACTCTGGAGAAACTAATTTGATGATGCTTTGGCATTTTGGATAATCTCGTATCGTTATGTTCCTTTTTGATCGCTATGTAAATAACTGCATCATCATGGTTTGTGGAGTATGATTTGATATCAATAAACAGAGAAAGAATATAGGGAAGTAAAGGAGTTCAATAAATATATCTATCTACTCCTTATATCTTTTTTTGTGGTGAGCCTTTTTACGGGCTTCACCACCGGTCTGGAGCTTAAGTTTTTTCTGGTGGATTCGATCTTTACTTTTTTCTAATTACAATTTTTTACATACTTATTCGAGGAAAATAAATACTTTAAAATAGTTTAAATCCAATCCTTAACTTTTTCCCTTCCTTCAAAATAAAAAAGGAAATAATAAAAACTTAAGTTCACCGACTGTCCCGCTTATGGCTGTCCTGATGGCCATCTAAATACAGACCAATGATCTCGTTCACCAAGCCTGAGCTGTCGCGTATGAACTGAATCCTGAAATAATCAAGCTCTTTGAAAATAAAAGTATCGTCGCCCATTGGAATGGCACGATACTTGGGATTATCCTCCCTTTGATAGTACAAAAACCCGTTTTCCAAAGTGATTTTTCGTGGTCCATACACCCCCACATACTCCTGGAGAACGGAGGCATCTACTGTCACTGGATTTCTCAGGGCATTTAATCTGGCGATATACCAATCCAGCTCTCCCTTACGCTCTTCATCTTTGCATTTATCCTGCAGTTTTTTTAAAGCCTCAAAGTGTGCAACTTCCAAAGCTTCATCGGCTGGTACCTTGATATCGGGTTCTACTCCTGTCCCTTCCCAGTTGGTTCCGGTGATGGGATTGACTGCCCGGGCAAAGGGTAGGTCCAGGGTAATGTTGAGATTCTTGAAGATTTTGGGATTCCACCAGTGAGCACCGCCACCGGTGGTCTCACCGATTATGGTGGCGCGTTTCAAATTCTTGAGATAATAAGAAAAACCCTCTGCTCCAGAAAAGGTGTGGTCGCTGGTAAGAATGTAAACGTCAACCTCACTCAAACATGGACCTTCAACATGAGCTTGCGTCCAGAGCTGTTTGATGGAATCGGATCTGGGGAAATACAAGCTGTTTAAATGAACTGGCTCCTCAAAAAGATAGCTGGAAATAAGCTGCCCGGTGCTGGGATCACCACCGCCGTTATTTCGCAGGTCGAAGATTAAAGCATCGGCATAGGCTAAGAAATTCATCGCCGCAGTTATGGTGGGACCAGCATCTGTTGCATCTGAAAAGCATTGCAGATCAATATAGCCGATATTCCCTTCCAGAAATTTTATCTGTTTAAAGCAGAAGTTATCCTGACGACTTTTCTCAAGCTGGTGCTTTTTTTCCCCATCAGTGAGAGTATCACCTTCAAATCTCGAAAGCTCCTCATCGGACAAAAACCAAACACCCAGATGCTTATCTTTGCTTATCTCCATAAGGTCTTGAGTTAACTCCCAAGTAAATTCCCTCAAGCTGGTTATTTTTTCGTATTTTTTCTGTTTGTACATTTTGCGGATATAAAGCTCCATCTCTTTAGCCACTTCCGGGTAGACGTAATTCTCATTTAGTGCCTGAGTAACGCTGTCGATGATCTCCGCCTGTATTTTGGAGTCGATGGTTTTACCCTGCTCATCCTTCTGAGCACCAGCATTAATCGTAAAAATCAAGATTAGTATAATCAGTAAGATGCATGTTGATTTCCAGTTGAGCAAGATGTTAAGATTTGAATTTCTAAATACATAACTTGAGATTGAATTCATAACTTTCTCCTTTAAAAAACCTGTTTTAACAATCTCATTTCTTCTGATATAATATAAAGACAGTTCAAACAGATACTATCTGTCCCGCTTGTGGCTGTCCTGATGGCCTCCTAAATACAGACCAACGATCTCGTTCACCAAACCCGAGCTGTCGCGTATGAACTGAATCCTGAAATAATCCAGCTTTTCGAAAATGAAAGTATCATTGCCCATCGGAATAGCACGATACTTGGGATTATCTTCCCTTTGATAGTACAAAACCCCGTTTTCCAAAGTGATCTTCCGAGGTCCATAAACACCCGCATATTCCTGGAGAACTGAGGCATCCACGGTCACAGGATTTCTCAGGGCATTCAATCTGGAGATGTGCCAATCCAGTTCCTCTTTACGCTCTTCATCTTTACATTTATCATACAGTTTTTTTAAAGCCTCAAAGTGTGCAACTTCAAAAGCCTCATCGGCTGGTACCTTGATATCGGGTTCTACTCCTGTCCCTTCCCAGTTGGTTCCGGTGATGGGGTTGACTGCTCGACCAAATGGAAGTGACATTCCTACGTTCAGGTTAGAAAAGATTCTTCCATCAACCGGATGAGCTCCGCCACCGGTGGTTTCCCCGATTATGGTTCCCCGTTTTAAGTTTTTGAAATTGTAGGTGAATTCCTCAGCTCCGGAGAAGGTACGGCTGCTGGTGAGCACATAGATATCAACGTCGGTCATTCGAGGTCCCTGAACATGCGACTGGGTCCAGAACTGGTGGGTGGAATCGGATTTTCGGATATAGAAACTGTTGAGATGAACCGGCTCATCGAAAAAGTAGCTGGAGATAAGTTGGATCATGCTGGGTGAGCCACCGCCATTTTGACGAAGATCGAAGATGATGGCATCGGTATGGGCTAAGAAATTCATCGCAGCAACTGCAGTGGGTCCAGCGTCACCTGCATCTGAAAAGCAGCGGAAGTCAATATAACCGATATTGCCCTCCAGAAGCTTTATCTCTTTAAAGCAGAAGTTATCCCTCTGTCTTTTCTCCAGCTCCCTCTTTTTCTCCTCATCGGTGAGGGTGTCACCTTGGAATCCGGCAAGCATCTCATCCGACATAAACATCACCCGCAGATGCCTGTCCTTGCTTATCTCCTGAAGATTCTCGGTCAGCTTCTGGCCAAAGTCCCTTAAGCTGGTTATTTCTTTGTATTCTTTCTTTTGGTATTTTTTGCGAAGGTGCTTCTCCATTTTCTGAGCCACATCCGGGAAAACATAAATCTCGTTGAGTGCACAGGTTACGCTGTCGATGATCTCTTTTTGGGTTTGAGCATCGATGGTTCTGTCTGGTGGCATCGCCCCTGGTGCCTGTGACAATGTGGATCTCGGGGAAAATCCGATTAATACCAGGAGAATACCCCAGAATACAGGCAGGGTCAATCTCATCAAGAAACTCTTGAATGATAGAATGGTTGAAAATGTTGCTTTACCCATAACTCCTCCTTTTTTGATTTTTATGGTTTCTTGATTTCAGTTTTAGGCTCATGGGAATCCCTCCTCGAATATAGCTGGTTGCCCAGGGCTGTGAACCTGAGACTTCTTCGAATCCCAGGGAGCGATAGAGGTTGTATGCTGCGGTCAGTTTTGGACTGGTGAGCAAAACCAGTCTTTTGGCTCCTTTGGTTTTCGCTCTTTCGATTGCTGCAAGCGTAAGTTTTCGTCCCACCTGGCGACCTTGTGCTTTTTTGGTAACTGCCATCTTGGTAAGCTCAAAGGTCTGTTTATCATGTTTGAGCAGTGCGGTGGTGCCGACGATTTTTCCATCCAGCCGGGCGAAGATAACAGAACCTCCGGATTTTATGATTATCCCATACGGATCTGAGAGGAATATCTGATCTTCATCCTCAACTTTAAAATACTTTTGGAGCCATTCGAGGTTTAAGGATTTGAAATATCGTTTGAACTGCGGTTGGTAATCTAAGATCTCAACTCTCTCCAGCTGGCGACCTTTGATCCGGTGAGTTGCCCTCTGAAGAAATCATCCCCGGCTTCTTTAAGGAGTTCTCCGGCAGCAGCCTGAATATCCGCCCAAACCGGCTCCAATTCTTTTAAGGCGGTTTTTCCTTTTTTGGTCAGACGTAAAAGGTGCCTGCGTTCGTCATTTTTGTCCTTTATCGATTCGATAAGCCCCCTGCGAGAAATCTCGCCGGCAATCTGGTTTATGGCCGGGTGGCTGAATCCCAGTGCTTTAGCTGCCTCGGTTACCGACACTTTTCCTTTTTCTTTCAAAAGATAAAACAGAGTGAACCAGCGGGGTTCGAAATCGACAGAGTTTTCACGATAGATGCGGGTGCCGTCCTTATACAGTTGCTCGGTCAGACGTCTTAGCCGGCTGGCTAAAGAGAGGGGTCCGAGCTGTCTTATTAAATCCAAGTTAGAACCTCCGTAAAATATCAGCATAGGTAAATATGTTTAAACTTACGTAAGTACTTACATATTATTTATCGAAAAGTTTCATTTTTTTATCAAAAAAGTCAAATTTGCTTCCGCATTTACAAATAAGAAAATTCTCAAAGCCCCTTTTGTTTCTCTCTGGATTCACAAACCCCATGCAAATAGAGTATATCAACCAGCCTTCCGGTATACCTTTTTAACTTGTATTTTTCACTTTACTTCAACGCGCTATCAAATTCTCCCTCAAATCTTTTTTATAGATTCATATTCAGATGGATATGGGTGTAAATTAACATAATCTCTTTAAAAATTCTTTTTTGATTTAAGTGTACCTTTATCTGAGATCTTTTTGTTGGCTTTCTTTCTACACCGGGTGCTTTTCAGGGAAGTTTGGGTTTTTTTCATATCGTAAAACATCTGTTTTTCATCTTTGCAAATAACTTTTTATAATATAGAGAGAGCCGGTCTCAACTCCGTAGACATAACCCTGGTAATCCTCCATATTATCTGTCAAATCGTAATAGGCTGCATCCAGGGTCCAGGTAACTTTTTTGGTGATGGAATATTCGGTTCCAAAGGAGACATAAAATTGGGTGTAGTCTAAATCGGAGTAAAGGTTGATGGAATCATAGTCGTAGTCGGCAGTCCCGATGTTATTTGTTACCTCTTTTGGAGGATCGGGCATCTCTACTATCTTCATACTTCCCTTGCTGTTAGTGAAGTTTCCGCTTAAATTGAAGTTCAGTTTCTCGTTGGGAAAGAAGAAGATGTTGGCGGAAAAGGAAAGCGCCTCGTTCTGGTACTCGGTCTCGGCGAAAAATGAGCCGTAATGCTTTTGTTCACCACTAACTGTGGTGTCCACAACGCCCCCTCACCCATTCATCATTGCCACGGCAGCCAATCCATTGGACTTATCGTAGACGTAGCTTAGGTTTCCAAAAAGGTTCCATCGGGGATTGGGGGAAAGGGTTAAGGACAAATTGGGCTGGAGCCTGGTTCTCTCGAAATCCAGAGTGTCGATATCGCTGTTGGTCTCCAGGCTGGCTCTTATACCCGCAGAGAGGGTTGCTTTTTGGTCAGGTTTGAAATTGAGTTTTAAATCCACTCCGTGGAGCATGGTGGCTTGATTGGTCACCTGACTATAGCGTAGCTCCTCTCGCTGATAATAGTAAAAGGGTGATGAGTATGTTTTGCCCGATTCCTCAAAGATGAGATTATAAGGGGCGGGGTCTTCGGTTTTTTCAAGAAAATATTTAAGACGTCCGGTGAATTTCGAATGGGGACGGTATTTTCCTCCCAGAGACATTTTCAGTTTGGTGGTTTTTCCCTCTGCTTCAGGCTCAGGATAATCGTCCCTGGTGGTCTGTTCATAACCTGCGGAAACGGAGACCCGGTATCTTCTTTCGGGCTGGTAGATGAATTCTGCGGAGCCCTCGCCCTGGGTTCGGGTCAGGCTTGAATATCGGATGAAATCGAACTGCTCGGGATCTCCTCCTCTCCAGGCCGGGACGTCGATTTCCACATCGTCATTCTCGATTCTTTTAAGGGATGCTGTGGCAGTGAATTTGGTTTTCAGGGTAGGATTTACCACGTATTTCAGATTCCCACCGTTGCTATTGATCTCCAATCCTTGGGAGATGTTTTTAGCCTGGGAGTTGGTGAAACTGCCATAAATTTTACTTTTTCCCATCTGGGTTTGAAGCTTAACTGTATGGGCTATCTTCTGGGTTTGCGGTATTTCACCAAAATCAACCTCCTCGCCACCGAAGATGACCCTGTCGGAGAGGTTCACGCCTTTGATCGGGTGCTCTGCTGTGTCGTAGAACGCTGTTGGTACCGGTGCTTCCGATTTGAAAGTGCGAAAGCTTCCCGTATAGGACAAAAGTAAAGCCTCAACAGGGTTTACCTCAAATCCCACCGAGGCTGCGTGGGTTTGGCGGTCAACCTCAACAGATTTGGAGACCATGTGGCAGGAGGAGCAGTGCATGGAGACGATTTTCTGGTCCTCCCCATCCTCCAGAATTGAGCGGTGGGAAGCTATGATCTTCAAATTGGCTTTGCCAGGGACTTTGATTTTAAAATCCGAGGTTAACTGATGACGGGTATAGCCAAAATCAGCATCGGGAGTCAGATCCTCGCTGGTAACCATCTTCCCCCCGCCGGGTAGAGTATTAAGCTTGTCTGTTGCCTCCCGTGCCATCAGGTTGTTCAGAAGGTCTTTTCCCCTCTGCCGGTAAAAGGAGTGGTAGGATATTTTCCCGGATAGAACCTCCTTTGATCTTCCCGAAAGATCGACTGAGATTCTTTTGGGATCGTAGAAGTGTCCTGAAAATCGAAGGGTTTTTTTGCCTTTATAATTTGAGTAATCCAGAAAGATCTCAGGCAAAGCCCCTTCTTCCCCGCGGTCGAACTCTCCCACCTTCTTGTGATAATCCTCGATTCCGGTGTAGTGACCTCCTATCCAGAGGCTTAAGCTGGAAAAACTCGGCTCATCCTGGGAGAAGGCGAAAGGTGCGGAGATCAGCAGCCCAAAAATCATGCCCAGACAGATAAAAAGACCTATAGGTGTTTTTTTCATATTCTTCTCCTTATCTTGTCAATGCTTTTCCAGCACCTGAGGTTGATTGAGACGGGAGGTCGGATCCGTGTATCTCGGAGTGGCACTGGGTACATTTGGTCAGAAAAGCCTTTTTCATTCCATCTGTGGTGGATTTGCTTTCCCTCTCCGGATGCATGGGAGGTTCGAAATCTCCTTCGATGCTCAGAAGCGTAGTGTGGAAATGCATGGAATGACAGGATAGACACAAAAAAGGCTCGTTCTGCACCAACATTTTGTCAGCCACCGTTCCGTGGGGATCGTGACAGATACCGCAGTCCTCGTTTACCGGATCGTGCTCGTAGATGAAAGGTCCCTGATAAGCGGTATGACAGGATAAACAGAGCTCCCGGCTGTCATCTCCTACGGTGTACTTTGCCTCCTTGGAGTGGACCGAGTGGCAGTCGGTACAGCTAATCAAATCTTCCTTAACCGGATGATGGGAGGGCATCATAGCCTGGGCCATTTTATCCGAGTGGCAGCCAAAACAGAGCTGGGGCTTTTGTTGGGCTAAGAGATTTTCTTCCTCTGAGTGTATCCGGTGACAGTCACTGCATCCCTCCGCAGTCTCGAAATGGGTTGCCTCACTCCAGGAATCAAATTCTGTTCCCCGGTGGCAGTCGGTACACACGTTCTTTCCGGTGGCGGTGAAATCCTTGAGAGAGCTGTAGATCAAATCAGGAGTTCCCTCCTCAGCATGCTTGGATCCGGGACCGTGACATGCCTCGCAGGTGTTTTCCCCCCCCACCGATAAGCGAGCGTGAATGTTGCCTTTGAACTTCTCGCTGATCTCGTTATGGCAGGCTGAGCAGGTTTCATCACCGACCATCACAGCATCGGGAGGAGATCCTCCCCAGGAGGGTGCCCGGGGAAGCAGAAGCAGAAAGCAGATAAAACCTAAGGTGAAACCCATTTCTTTTTTGTTTTTGAAACGCTTTAGAAATTTTAGCATAACCCTCCTTTCTCCTTTGAATAGTTTGATGATATAGTT
>Ga0111201_1034_pt1 | contig 21774 bp, 17 predicted proteins | sample DeeMarSWOR324_28_FD_80375 | JGI IMG/M metagenome (GOLD analysis project Ga0111201, IMG submission 80375) | candidate division Zixibacteria bacterium SM23_73_2 | reverse complement strand
CCATGAATATCTTAGCCTCAGAGAGGGGACCAACTGCGATCGAGAGGTTGGTCCACTCGTGATCCTATAGCCTTCCAGTCCTCATCTTATGGGAACTCAATTTCGCTTTTGAGCAAAGCATCCGGTTAGCCAGCTGGCCCTTCTCCATCTCCAGACTGAAAATGGCAACCGGAACTTTAAGCTCCAGTGCCACGTGCTCGACCACGGAAAGGCAAAATGAGGTCTTGCCCATCGAAGGTCTTCCAGCTATCACTATCAGATCAGAGGGCTGAAATCCGGAGGTTAAAGCGTCTAACTCAATAAAGCCGGTGGATATACCGGTTATCTGTCCCTCCCTTATTTTATCAATGGACTCAAAGGTCTGGGGAAGTATGTCCGAAAGAGGAGTAAATCCGTACTTTATCCTTTTCTCGGATATATCGAAAATCTTCTGCTCTGCAGAGTCCAGAAGCAAATCAACATCCTCGACCTGTTCAAAACACCTGGAGACTATGTTAGTCGAGGTATCGATAAGTCTTCTTAAGGTTGCTTTCTCCAGAACTATCCTGGAATGATATTCGATATTGGCTGAGGTGGCAACGCAGGTAGCCAAGTCATTAAGGTAGGTTATTCCGCCCACCGCTTCCAATTCAAACCTTTTCTTCAGCTCCTCTGAAAGGGTAATCAAATCCACCGCCTCGCTTCTGTCGTAGAGTGAGACCATAGCAGAGTAAATCTTGGAATGAGCTTCTTTGTAAAAACAGCTTTCGTCCAAAATCTCCACCCCTTTTCCAATAGCCTCTTTATCCAAAAGCATCGCTCCCAAGACCGCCTGCTCAACGTCAACCGCCTGGGGTGGAACTCTATCCCTTGTAATGGTCTTCTCTGCCATGTCGATACCCTCTCTATCTGTTCACGGTAAACGGAAAACCGTCCACCGGTTTCGTTTACTGTTTACTGGCTACTGCCTACTTGAATACTTTATCATACTCCCTTCTCAACATCTGCACATCCTCCCAGCAGCCCTTCTTGTACTGGGGATAGCGCAGGAGAGCAGCCGGATGATAGGTGACGATCAATTTTATTCCGTGATAATCGTGAAATCTACCTCTGAGCTGGCCTAAAGGGGATTTGGTTTTCATCAAAGCCTGTGCAGAAATCCTTCCTAAAGCACAGATTATTTCCGGCTTTAATATCTCTATCTGTTTTAAAAGATATGGCTCACAAGCTTTTATCTCATCAGGCTGGGGATCGCGGTTGCCCGGAGGCCTGCATTTCAAAACGTTGGCAATGTAAACCTCCTCCCGACTGAAATCTATGGCTTTCAAAATCTTGTCCAGAAGCTTTCCAGCCTGGCCCACGAAAGGCTTTCCCTGGATGTCCTCTTCCCTTCCAGGTGCCTCACCCACAAATAAAATCCTTGATTTTCCCGAGCCCTCCCCGAACACGAAATTGGTTCTGGTCACGTGCAGGGGGCATTTTTTACAATCCTTTATCCTTTGATAAAACTTTTGCAAATCTCCCTCAACCGAATCTGAGAAGTTCTCCTCTTCCTCTTTCTCTTTATCTTTAGAAAGGTAGAGTCTGTCAAATCCCAAATCGATCTGCTGTTTTAAATATTTTTTGGTTACAGCATAAGCCTCTAAAAGCCTCTCGTAGCTTTTATCCATATCTACTTCCTTTTTAAAAGGGAAGAGATTTTATCCAAAATCCTATCAGCCAAATCCATCTTGGTCATAAGAGGAAGCTTTTGAGTTTTTCCCTTTTTATCGATTATGGTGACAACGTTGGTATCCAGTTCAAAGCCAGAACCTGGCGTATTGGGATTGTTCACAACAATCAGATCTAAACTCTTTTTTTTCAGCTTGAGTTTAGCATTTTCGATCTCATTTTCAGTTTCCAGGGAAAATCCAACCATAACCTTTTTGCCTTTTCTTTTACCGATCTCCTCCAGGATACCGGGAGTGGATTTTAACCTTAAACTCAGATTATCCGACCTTTTCAGTTTTTTGTTAGAGACCACCTCCGGAGCAAAATCGGATACTGCAGCTGTCATAACAAGGCAACTGCACCTTTTGAGATGTTTTTTAACCTCGTCTCTCATCTGTTTTGCAGTCCGAACCGAGATAAAATCAACCCCCCCAGGCGGATTCAAGCTGGAGGGACCGGATATCAAAATCACCTCAGCACCCCTTCCCCTCGCCCTCTCCGCCACTGCATATCCCATCTTACCAGAGGAGCGGTTGGATATGTATCTTACCGGATCCAGAGGCTCCTCGGTTCTTCCCGCGGTAACCAGGATGGTTTTCCCCTCAAGGTCTTTTTTTTCCGATAAAAGCCCGGTTACCCTTTTTATTATATCCTCCGGCTCAGCCATCCTCCCCTTCCCCACATCCCCACAGGCTAAATCACCGGTTCCAGGAGCGATAAACTCGTATCCTAATTTTTTTAATTCGGAGACGTTTTGCTGGAGTATGGGATTATCCCACATCTTAACGTTCATCGCAGGAGCAAAAAGAACTTTCGACCTGGTGGAGATAACCACCGTGGTCAAAATGTCATCCGCTATCCCGGATCTGATTTTGCCTATGATATTGGCAGTTGCCGGCGCTATAAGTATTAGATCTGCCCAGTCAGCCAGGGTTATATGCCTGGTTCCAACCACCTTCCTTTCGGGAAAAAGCTGGGTTACCACTTCGTTCTCAGATAAGGTTTCCATAGTCAACGGGGTGATGAATTTAATCCCAGCTTCGGTCATGATCACGATTACCTCACAACCCAGTTTTTTCAAACCCCTGCATACCAGAGCGGATTTATAAGCTGAAATTCCCCCGCAGATTCCCAGGATTATCTTTTTTCCCTTTAACATATTTAAGCCCTAACTTGGAGTGTAAACCCTTCCGGTTTACTTAACTTTCCCTTATAGAAGATTGAATCCCGCAAATGCAGGATATTCCAGGTCTAATTAACTGTAAATCACCTTCTTAAATTCAACAATATAATATATCAAAAATTTTTAATTTATCAAGAAATTAATGTTTAAAATGTCTTATTCCACAGAAAACCATGGCGATTTTATGCTCGTCACAGGCCTGGATTACCTCCGGATCCCCCTTTGAGCCGCCGGGCTGGATAACTGCACCAATCCCGGCCTTGGCTGCCTGATCTATACCATCCCTTTTGGGAAAAAAGGCATCCGAGGCTAAAACCGAACCTTCTGCTTTTTTTTCTGCTTTTCTGCAGGCTAAAATTACCGAATCCACCCTGCTCATCTGTCCAGCTCCGATCCCAACAGTTTTCTCTCCCTGAACCAGTACTATGGCATTGGATTTTACGTGTTTTACCATCTTATAGCCAAAAAGAAGCGATTTTATCTGCTTTTCTGTGGGTTTTTCTCTGGTTACGAACTTCAGGTCATTCTCGACAACATCATATTCATCCGGTGTCTGGACTAAAAGACCTCCCTTGATGAGCTTGAAAACGTTCATTCCTCTTTTTCTTTTCTCCAAAAGTTCCGGACAGGCTAAAAACCTACGGTTTTTCTTTTTCCTCAAAAGCTCCAAAGCCTCCTTCTCATATCCCGGGGCAATGCAGCATTCCACAAAGAAGGTATTGTGTATCTTCTCTGCGGTCTTTTTATCCACCACTCTGTTTACACCTATTATTCCACCGAAAGCGGACATGGGATCGCAGGCTAAAGCATCCTCATAAGCTTCTGCCAGGCTATCCCCGCAAGCAGCACCGCAGGGATTGGTATGTTTTACTATAACTGCAAAAGGGGACTCGTAATCCTCAATCATACTCAAAACCGAATCCAGATCGTTTAAGTTGTTAAAGGAAAGCTCTTTTCCGGCAAGAATCTGAGAGGTTACCACACTTGGACCCTCGAAATTGGTATCCTGGTAAAGTTGTGCTTTTTGATGAGGATTCTCACCGTATCTTAAAGGCTGGGCTCCGGAAAATGATAAAAAGAGACGTTCTGGGAAATCTTTTTCTTTCGTTCTTTGACCGAAATAATTAGCAATAAGTGCATCATATCTCGCAGTATGGGAAAAAGCCCCTGAGGCTAAGTTAAATCTTGTGTCCAGGCTCAAAGCCCCCTGGTTTTCTTCCAGCTCCTCAATTACCCTCTCGTACCCTTCCGGATCGGAGAGCACCGCCACCCACCTGTAATTTTTCGCAGCTGCTCTTAAAAGCGAAACCCCACCGATATCGATGTTTTCCAATATCTCATCCTCCTCAGCTCCGGATTTCAAAACCTTCTCAAAGGGATAGAGATTCACCACCACCATATCAACCGGCTTAAGGTCCTGGCTGACCACATCCTTTTTATCCTCCTCTAAATCCCTCCGAGCCAATATCGAGCCGAAGACCTTGGGATGTAAGGTTTTCACCCTCCCCTCCAGAATCTCCGGGAAACCGGTGAAGGAGGAGATGGAAACGGACTTCACTCCCAAGTTTTTCAACTCGTTTAGGGTTCCTCCTGTCGATATTATCTCCACTCCCAGCTTGCTTAAACCCTTGGTTAAAAAGCCCAGATTTTTTTTATCCCATACCGATATTATTGCCCTTCTGATTTTTAGCAATCCACCCTCTTCTTTTCCCATAGGATTCTCCCGATTTAAGTTTTAACTAATCTTCGGTATGCCTCCTCGTATTTCTCCATGGTTTTTAAAACAACCTCCGGTGAAAGCTCTGGTGCTGGAGGTTTTTTATCCCATCGGATCCTTTCCAGAAAATCCCTGACATACTGTTTGTCAAAGCTCTCCTGGGATCTTCCCGGAAGATATTTCTCCTTGGGCCAGAATCTGGAGGAATCAGGAGAGATGATCTCATCGATTAAAATCACCTGACCATCCAAAATCCCGAACTCGAACTTGGTATCCGCTATGATTATTCCCTTTGTCTCAGCATAAAAAGCAGCTTTTCGATATATCTCCAAACTCTTATCCCTTAAGAATGAAGACAACTCCTTCCCTGCAATTCTTTTCATCTGCTCAAAGGAGATATTTTCATCGTGACCTGTTTCCGCTTTGGTGGCAGGAGTGAAGATCGGTTTGGGAAGTCTTTGAGATTCCCTTAAAAAAGGGGATAAATACATTCCGTGCAAAACCACGTTGTTATTCTCTTCTTCGGTGGTTATCTGCTGTTTATATTCTTTCCAGAAAGAACCTGATATGTACCCTCTAACCACGCATTCAATATCTATCCTTTTAGCCTTTTTCACCAGCATGGATCTTCCTTCCAGGATTTCCCGATACTTGTGAATCTCTTCTGGATATTCATCCACATTGGCGGTGATCAGATGGTTGGGTACTATATTCTTGGTAAAATCGAACCAGAACAAAGACATCTGGGTCAGTATTTTTCCCTTGTTGGGAATTCCGGTTGGTAAAATTACATCGAAAGCTGATATTCTGTCCGTGGCAACTATTAAAAGCTTGTCCCCCAGATCATAGATATCCCTGACCTTCCCCTTGATATAGCGTTTTAATCCCCCAAGTTCCGTCTCTAAAAGGGGCATAACCTTCACCTCACTTTTTGACATTTTTACCACCCTTCTGGCTTTTTGTTTTTTTCTCCTTTTTTGTTGTATCTTTCACCACTATTTCATTCACCTGTAACTTAATAATATGGGGACGTTTGTCAATCTGTATCTTAAAATTCCAAAACTTTTAATGGTAGGATTATCTTTTTTGAGTTTTTTTGAATTCTTTTGCAGTTGTAAAAAAGCCAACCATCTGATTTATATTGATTTAGGTTGTATATTCAAAGTTTAAATCCTAAAGACCCTCACTTTTTTATATAAACCCTATTATCTTTAACCTCAACCTTCTCCTCAGCAAAAAGCTGAATCGCCTCAGAGTAAAGCTGGTGTTCTGTTTTCAATACTCTGGCTGCTAAAGTCTCAGGAGTATCCTGATCCTCAACCGGAACGCACCTCTGGGCAATTATAGCGCCATGATCATAGACCTCATCCACCAGATGAACGGTAACTCCGGTTACCTTAGCCCCAGCCTTTAAAACCGCCTCATGAACGTGAATACCATACATCCCCTTCCCTCCAAAATGGGGCAGAAGCGCTGGATGGATGTTTATTATTCTATTTTTGTATGCCCTTATCACGGTAGGAGAAAGGATTTTCATATATCCTGCTAAAACCACAAGCTCGATTTGGTTTTCTTTGAAAATCTCAAGCAATTTTTCATCGAACTCCTCTTTGGTCTCAAACATCTTATGGCTCAAATGGATGTCTTTGATATTATGCTTTCTTGCGCGTTCCAAAGCATATGCTTTGGAATTGTTGCTTATAACAACCTTGATTTCAGCAGAAAGTCTGCCCGCCTCGATGTTGTCAATTATAGACTGAAGATTAGTCCCCCCTCCGGAAGCTAAAACAGCTAATTTAATTTTTTTCATCTTTTGAGCTTCTCCTTTAAAATCTGGTTCACTAATTTTGGATCTGCTTTTCCTTTTGTCTTTTTCATCACTTCACCTATGAAAAATCCAAATAACTTTTCTTTTCCTGATAAATATTCATTTACGTTTTCTTTATTCTTTTTTAAGACCTCTTCAACCACCTTTTCAATTTGACCTTTATCAGTCACCTGAACCAATCCCTTTTCTTTTACAATTTCTTTTGCTTTTCTTCCGGTGTCAACCATTTCTTTAAAAACATCCTTGGCAATCTTACCGCTGATGATTCCATCATCAACCAACATCAATAAACCCGCCAAATCCTCAGGTTTAATCCTCAAGTCTCCAATCTCGCATCTTTTTTCTCTAAGCTCTCTTAAAACCTCTCCCATAATCCAATTAGATAAAATCTTTGGGGCAGAATAGAATTTTAAACCCTCTTCGTAAAAGTCAGCCAAATTTTTGGATGAAGTTAAAACAGAAGCGTCATACTCTGGTATTTTATATTTTTTTAAAAACCTTTCCTTTTTATGATCAGGAAGTTCTGGCAAAGTTCTTTTAATCTTTTCTATCCAATCTCTCTTAACCACTAATTTAACCAGATCAGGCTCCGGGAAATATCTGTAATCCGGAGACACCTCTTTAGTTCTCATAAAAGAAACCTTTTCTTTTTCCTCATCCCAGAGCAAAGTCTCATGCTTTATCCTTCCTCCTGATTTTAAAATATCAATCTGTCTTTCAATCTCATAATTTAAAGCCTTTTCAACTCCTTTAAAGGAGTTCATATTCTTCACCTCAGTTTTTATGCCCAAGTTTTTTTCACCTTCAGGTCGAACAGAAACGTTCGCATCGCAGCGCAGGTTACCCTGCTCCATATTGCAACCACAGATCTCAAGATACTCCAAGAGCTGCTTGAGCTTCCCTAAATATAGATAAGCTTCCTCTGGCGAGGACAGGTCCGGTTGGCTGACTATCTCCATTAAAGGAACACCGCAGCGGTTCATATCCACCAGGGTTTTAGAATCCTTATTCTCAATATGTATAGACTTCCCAGCATCCTCCTCCAGATGAATCCTTTCGATTTTTATTCTTTTATTTCTTTTAACCTTCGGTTTGCCATGGGATAAATCTATTTCAACAAATCCTCCATAAGCCAAGGGCTTTTCATACTGGGAGATCTGATAGCCTTTGGGCAGGTCAGGATAAAAATAATTTTTTCTGGCAAAAAAGCTTTCCTCATTAATCCTTCCACCTACTGCCAGAACCATCTTCACAGCATATTCAACCGTCTTTTTGTTCAAGACCGGCAAAACCCCGGGCATCCCCAAACATACCGGGCAGGTCTGGGCATTGGGAGGGCTTCCGTATTTAGTTGAACAACCGCAGAAGATCTTGGAATCGGTCAAAAGCTGAGCATGAACCTCCAGACCTATGATAGCCTCGTATATCATTTTTTTCGTAGGTCGAAATTCAAATTTCGACATTTCTTATATATCGATTTTGGAAAATCGATCCGAAGTATTGATCCTTTGAATCGACCTACTAAATATAACTTTTTTGCCGCGTAGCCGAACCTTTATGGCTCGGGCAGAAGGATTAATCCTCCCTGGCCGGGCAGGCTGCTACGCGAAAACTTGTATTCAAAATAACTCAGTAGGGACATACCTTAAGGTCTGTCCTGGACAGGTCTATCATGCCATGGGCAGATCCGCCTTAGGCGGAAAGATCTGTCCCTCCAGCTGGTCTCAGTTTCTTGAGTTCCAAAAACGCCAGAGTCCAGAAAGAATCGATATATGCACCCCAGGCACCGGAGACTATTATTATATAAATCAGCCCGAAGAATATACCCCAGGCAATCCCCCAGAAAAGATTCATGACTCCAATGATAATGAAAGGTACCACCAGCATCAACGCTACGATTAAAAATCCGATTACATAGATGATGATGCTACCGATGCCGATTAAGGCTAAAATCAAAGATTTTTCCAAGTTGCTTTTTAACGTATCCCATCCTGAAGATAAAGAATCGAAAACATCCTTCCCCTCTATTATACAAGTTCTGGTAGCGTATAATTCGGTCAGAAGTATCGCAGCCAGAATGACTATGAACAGGGGTATTAAAATCACAGCAGAAAAAACACCCCAAACTCCAGAAGCAATTATAAATAAAACGACAGGTAAAATCGTTACCCCAACTGCCAAGAGAGCTAAAATAATCATCAGGATGTCGATACACAAAATTCTCCAGAAATTTTTAACCCCAACGCCCCAGCCGTCACCTAAAGTTGGCTTTTCCCCTGTCTCGATTCTCCAGACACAGTGAATCAGCCCCCCCTTTGAAATCATCTTCAAAACCAGGAAAAACAAAAAAACCAAAAGCCCAAACAATACCAAAAGCAGGATGATTTCCAAAGCTATGGATCTAAAGAAGTTATCAACGTGCAGAGCGGGCAGCTTAATTTTATCGATTTTTCCGGATAATCTACCAGCGCCTCCACCACCCGATCCTACCTGAATAAAGAACCCGAAGATCCAGAGATATTTGAATTTCCACATTATGTCCAGAGCCCTCTTAACTAATTTCCCATACTCCATAAAAGCTCCTTATCTTTTAAGATTCTGTTCAAAAGTATAAGCCACCTTTAGAAGTAATTCCTCTGACAGCGGTTTTCCCATGATCTGGAGACCAATGGGCAAACCAAAAGAGTCCTTTCCACAGGGCAAAGAGATCGCTGGGATTCCAGTTAGGTTTGCCGAAGTGGTATAAACATCCGATAGATACATGGTCAGAGGATCTTCTATTTTCTCTCCCAGTTTGAAAGCAGTGGTAGGGGAGGTGGGCGTTATCAAAAAATCAACCTTTTCAAATGCCCGGTCAAAATCCTTTTTGATAATAGTCCTCACCTTCTGGGCTTTCTGGTAATAAGCCTTAAAGTATCCTTTTGACAAAACGTAGGTTCCCAGAATTATCCTCCTTTTAACCTCATCCCCGAAACCTTTGGTTCTGGTTTTTTTATACATTAAATCAAGATCAAAAGTTTCTTTTGTCCTGAAACCATACCTTGCTCCGTCGTATCTGGCTAAATTCGAAGACGCCTCAGCCATGCACAAAACATAATAGACAGCAATAGATCTGTCAGTACCAGGCATTGAAACCTCCAAGGTTTTAAATCCCTCCCTTTCTAAAGCCTCAATACCTTTTAATACATTTTCCTTTACCTCTTTATTCAAACCTCCTCCAAAGTATTCCTTCGGAACTCCTATCTTTATATCCTTTAAATCATCCTCCCAAGATTTCGTGTAATCTTTTCTTACGATATTTATGGAAGTGGAATCCCTTTGATCATAACCAGCAACAGCAGATAAAAGCATGGCACAATCCTTTACATCCTTTGTCAGACAGCCAACTTGATCTAAAGAGGAGGCAAAAGCGACCAACCCATATCTGGATACCAGTCCGTAGGTAGGCTTTAAACCTACAACTCCGCAAAAAGACGCAGGCAGCCTGACCGAGCCACCAGTATCAGATCCCAAAGCTAAAATGCTCATATCAGAAGCAAGGGAAGCTGCTGAGCCTCCGCTTGAGCCTCCGGGGGTCCTTTTCAAATCGTAAGGATTTTTCACCGGCCCAAAGTATGAGTTCTCGTTGGAGGAGCCCATCCCGAACTCATCCATATTGGTCTTTCCAACGATCACCGCATCCTCCCCTTTGAGCAGTTCCACTGCAGTGGCATCATAAGGTGGTATGAAATTCTTTAAGATCCCTGATCCGCAGGTGCATAAATTATCTTTGACGCAGATGTTGTCTTTAACAACCACCGGTATTCCAGCTAAAGCTCCCAGTTTTTTACCGGAAGACCTTTTCTTATCCACCTTCAAAGCAGCCTTTTGGGCACCGTCTTCCATCAAAGTTATAAAAGAATTTATGCTTTTACCATCTGATTTTATTCGATCCAAAACCGATTCCAAAACCTCCCGGCTCGAAACCTCCCGACTTTCCAGAAGCTTTTTCAGCTCCCAGGCTCTGAGATGATTCAGTTCCATAGAGCTTTTATTTTTATAAAAAAGTACTTACTCTGAGGTCAGAAGCAAAAATTGCTATCACAAGATCGGAAGATATTTATCCAATTCATACTTGCTCACGTGGATTCTGTACAGATCCCACTCAACTCTTTTATTGGCAACCAGAGAATCGAAGAGGTGATCTCCCAGGGTTTCTTTTACCAATTCGCTTTTCTCGAATTCGCAGATCGCTTCCTCTAAAGAGCTGGGGAGGCAGCCTATCTGAAGCTCTTTTTTCTCCTGTTGAGTCAGACGAAAAATATCCTTCTCAACCGGAGGAGGAGGTTCTAACTTCTCCTCAATCCCTTTCAGCCCGGCAGCGAACATCAGGGCAAATGCTAAATAGGGATTGCAGGCTGGATCAGCTGAACGGAGCTCCACCCTGGTTGCGCTTTCCTTTCCGGGCTTGTATTCCGGAATTCTGATCAAGGCGGAGCGGTTCTTGGTTCCCCAGCAGACATAAACCGGAGCTTCGTATCCGGTTACCAATCTCTTGTAGGAGTTAACCCACTGGCTTAACCCTAAGCATATCTCCCTTACGTATTTGAAAATTCCTCCGATGTAATGCCTGGCTGAATCGGAGAGATGGTATAATTTCTCCTGGGGATCGTAAAATAGATTTTTACTACCATTGAAGATGGACTGGTGAGTATGCATGCCCGAGCCGTTCTGTCCGAAAAGAGGCTTGGGCATAAAGGTGGCATAATACCCTTCCCTTAAAGCCAGCTCCTTTACAGTTAAGCGATAATACATAACGAAATCCGCCATAATCAGAGCTTCCTGGTATCTCAAGTCGATCTCATGTTGGGAGGGGGCAACCTCGTGATGAGTGCACTCCACCGGTATCTCCAGAGCCTCCAGAGCATTGGCAGCTGCCTTTCTCATCCTGGTCCCCGGGCTTACCGTGCTGTAGTCGAAATAGCCTCCCTGATCTATGGGGGTGGGGTCCGTGGGGGAGGAGAAATAGAAATACTCGATCTCCGGTCCGCAAAAGAAAGTCCACCCCTTCTTTTCGGCTTGTGCCAAGACCTTTTTCAACACCCAGCGGGAATCACCAACAAAAGGCTTTTTGTCCGGAGTGGTTATGTCGCACATCATGAAAGCGACTTTTTCGTCGTTTACCTGCCATGGGAGTATCCTGAAGGTTTTCAGGTCAGGCCAGGCTACCAGGTCGCTCTCCTCGATCCTGACAAATCCCTCGATCGAGGAACCGTCAAAGCCCTGTCCCTCTTCCAATACATTCTCCAACTCCCTGGTTGTTACCGACATTCCCTTAAGCTGTCCCAAAATGTCGGTGAACCACAATCTTATATACTTGACCTTGTGCTGGTCAATCGCTCTCAAAACGTCCTCTTTGGTCTTTGCCATAAGTTTTTCTCCTAAGAATTTTAGAAGTCGTAATAAAGGTTCATCTCATAAGGATGAGGTCTGTTTCTCACCTGATTATATTCATTCATTTTCTGCTCCACCCAGGTCTCCAGAATATCCTCGGTGAAAACCCCTCCAGCCAGAAGAAAATCATAATCCATCTGCAGAGCATCCAGAGACTCCTTCAAAGTCGTGGGCAGAGGCTTTATCTTTTTTTGCTCCTCCACAGGCAAGATGAATACGTTTTTATCTATGGGACCAAATCCGGCTTTTTTCGGATCAATTTTTTTCTTTATCCCATCGATCCCAGCCAAAAGCTGGGCAGCTAAAGCTAAATAGACGTTGCAGGTGGCATCGGAAGGTCTGAACTCTATCCTTTTCTCCAGAGGATCTGTTGCATAGGCCGGAATTCTTATTGCAGCGCTACGATTGGCAAGCGAGAAGAAAAGATTTACCGGAGATTCAAATCCTGGAACCAATCTTTTGTACGAGTTGGTGCTGGGATTGGTCAAGGCTAAAAGCGCAGGTCCATGAGTAAGAAGTCCTCCGATATAATACAAAGCCAACTTGCTCAATCCAGCATAACCGTTTTTGTCGAAAAACAATGGCTTTCCCTTTTTAAATAGATGCTGGTGAAAATGCATTCCGTTACCTGCTTCATTGTACAGGGGCTTGGGCATGAAGGTGACGGTATGATTATTTTTTTTTGCCACCATCTTTATCACATACTTTATCCACATGCTGCTGTCCCCGATCTTATCCATGGTATCCCCCAAGATCTCAATCTCGGATTGTCCCGGTCCACCGACCTCATGGTGGTGGTATCTCACCTCGATTCCACTCTCCTCAATTACTTTAGCCATCTCGCTACGAACCTGATAAAGGTCATCCAGGGGGGGGATGGCATGGTAACCGGAATGGGTGCGGATTTTATGACCCAGGTTTTGAACCTCTGCTAATCCTGAGTTCCAGTCAGCTTCGTTAGAATCTATGACATAGGAAGCCATATTGATGTCGTTTTTGTAGGATACGCTGTCGAAAATGTAGAATTCAAACTCCGGTGCCCAGAAGCTCCGATCAGAGATTTCGGTTTTTATCAGATACCTCTCGGCTTTGGAAGCTATGTATCTCGGCTCCCTTCCGTAGATTTTCTGGGTATCGGCCTCTGCCGAGCTGCAGACAAAGCTTAAGGTGGGTAAATCCCAGAATGGGTCAAGCTTGGCAGTTGAAATATCCGGAATTAAAACCATATCACCGGATTCCAATTTTTTAAATCCCGGGGTGCTGGAGCCGTCATAGGGAACCCCTTTGGTGAACATCGAATCCTCAAGATTTCTCGAGGGCAAGGTGAGATGGTGCCATCTGCCAAAAAGGTCTGAGAATTTCAGGTCGACCATCTGGATTTTTTTCTTTTTGGCGAATTCCAAAACCTCTTTTGTGGATTTAAACAACTCTTCTCCTTTCTGAAAATGGAAATTTTTTCAACGAAAAATTTTAAAAACAAATATTAATAAAAAAAGATTTGAAAGTCAACAAAATTGGAAGTTAAAAGTTGATCAGCGTAAGTTATTACACTACTTAAGATTATTAGCGAGGCTAATTTGCTTTTTCTTTTGTTGAATCAGCTCAAAAAAAACAAGGACAAAATCCCATCCCATCGCATCTGCTCAACATTAAGGATAAGTTTCCCCACCAACCACAGCCTTTTCCAATAACCAATAATCTTCAGATCCTGGTCCCGAAGATTTTACCAATCCCACTCCTTGAGCATACCATTGAAAACTCGATCCATTCCATTTAGCCATATTCCCAATCCATCCGGATGCCTCTGATTTGAATTTCAAACAATTAGTAAATTTTCCGGCTGAGGTAGACACCTCCTCCTTTCCGACAAAATTTGAAACCCAGGTAAAAATATAAACGGAGTCTTCCAATACCAATCCATCAGCATAGAAGATAAGATCACCCACTTGAGTGCTTTTTTTGGCTATGGTTATGGGATTTAGTTCCAGAAGATAATCGACAGGAGAAGTCCAATCTATATGTCCATGCCACCTTAAACCTAAGCTATCATTAGTAAAGGCATCTCCTAATGCAACAATTGAATCTGAACCGACAGGAAAAAAAGCACAACGGAGAAGAGCTAATCCATGTACCCAAATTCCGTAGGATAATATCTCAGCTTCAAGCTCAAGTTTGTTTCTGATCCAGTCACATGCCTGATTATCGTTTAGGTCACAAAAGGGCTCTCCCGGATCCCAATTATAGTTTGGAGCATCATATCTTCCGTTCAGATTCACATCTGCAAACGGAACCGAAGGTTCCCCTGGGTCATGCTTTCCGTTGAGATTTAAATCCCGGTAATCAAATGAATCAGGCCCTTCATAGTGACCATCTAGACTGTAATCTTGAAAGGGCTCACCCATATCCCATACCCCATTGCCATTAAGATCAGTGAAGGGTTCACCCAAAACCGAGTCTCCATCCCGATATGGCTCTGCCAAACTATCTAATCCAATTTCCCATAACCATTTGTCTCCAATATTCAAAGGGAAATAATCCTTAATCGCAAAGATAGTTTTATCCTCCGATGAAGGTGTTATTCTCTTTCCGCAATTGGGGATAGAAATAAAGAAAATAAGAATAAAAACTAAAACTGTTAAATTCTTTTGCATCGCTCCCTCGTATTTAAATGTATCAAGAATTCAAATCGCTCTCAGTCTTACTTTTTTATTTCGATCCTTCCTTTTCAGTCATTTTCTTTATGAATGGCGCAAAAAGATCAATGGGCACCGGAAAGATAGTGGTGGAATTTTTCTCAGTGGCAACCTCGGTCAAGGTCTGCAGGAACCTAAGTTGAATACCTACAGGTTCTTTGCCGATTACTTTAGCGGCTGCGGCTAATTTCTCTGCTGCCTGGAATTCGCCCTCTGCATGAATAACCTTAGCCCGCTTTGCCCTTTCCGCCTCAGCCTGAGCTGCTATGGCTCTCTGCATCTCCTGGGGCAGATCTACATTTTTGACCTCCACCACAGAGACTTTAACTCCCCACGGCTCAGTCTGCTCGTCGATGATCTTCTGAAGTTGTTGGTTGATCTTTTCTCTTTGAGACAAAAGATCATCCAGTTCCACCTGGCCCAGGACAGATCTCAAAGTGGTCTGGGAGATCATGGAGGTGGCATAAAGAAAGTCCTCAACCTCAACCACTGCCTTGGAGGCATCCATAACCCTGAAATATACCACCGCGTTAACCTTAACCGAAACGTTATCCCTAGTGATCACATCCTGGGATGGAACATCCATGGTAACGATCCTCAAGCTCACCTTGACCATCCGATCGACAATGGGGATTAAAAGAACCAAACCTGGTCCTTTTGAGCCGATAAGTCTTCCCAACCTGAAGATGATTCCTCTTTCATATTCCCTCAGGATCCTGATGGCATTGGCTAAGATGATTATCGCGATTATAATGACGGTAAAAAAAGTTGCACCGGCCATATCTCCTCCTTATTTTAAAAAGGTTAATCTTCTGCTTTGAGTTTAGTTACCTTTAAAGTTAAATCCTCAACTCCGATGACCTTGATTTTCTCCCCCTTTTCGATTTTCATATCAGCCGTCGCTTTCCATATCTCACCATGAACGAAGACGTACCCCTCCGGGTCCAATTTTGACCTGGCAACCCCCTTGAGCCCAATCATCCCCCTATCCCCGGTTGTAGCCTTCCTCCTTTGAGCTCTTAATCCCATTCCCACTGCAAAGATGAAAAATAAGGCTGTGGCTGCAACAATGGTGATGATGATACCCAGAGATGCCCTGAGATAGGGAAGGGGTGATTCGAAAAGCATAAGCGAGCCTAAAAGCATGGATATTATTCCTCCTATGGTTAACGCCCCATGACTTGGTACCTTGATCTCGGCAAAGAAGAAAAGCAGAGCTAGAAGCATAAGCAGAAGTCCGGCATAATTTATTGGCAAGGTCTGAAAAGCGAAAAAGGCTAAGATCAAACAGATCGCCCCCACCACCCCGGGAATTATCGAGCCGGGATTGGAGAGCTCGAAGAAAAGACCTAACATTCCTAAGGTGTAAAGAACATAAGCGATGTTGGGATTGGAGATGATGTTCAAGATTTCGTCCCTCCAGTCGATCTCGATTCTTTTCACCTCGATCTTTTCCGTTTTCAATTCTTTTTCGCCGGAGGGAAGCAAAACCTTTTTACCATCGCATTGGTCCAGAAGATCCCTGAGGTTTTCAGCTATCAAGTCTATGATGTTGAGTTTCAGAGCATCGTATTCGGTTTCGGACACGCTCTCCCTCACGGCCTTTTCCGCCCACTCTGCATTCCTTTCTCTTTTAGTGGCAATGCTTTTTATGTAAGCGGCTGCATCGTTGGTTATCTTATCCACCATGGTGGAATCTATCTGGCCACCGATGCCCACCGGATGAGCTGCCCCGATGTTGGTCCCCGGCGCCATTGCTGCTATGTGAGCTGATAAGGTTATGAAAACTCCAGCAGAGGCGGCCCTGGAACCGGAGGGGGAAACATACACCATTACCGGAACCCCGGAGTTGAGTATCTCACTGACGATGCTTCTCATCGGATCGTCCAATCCTCCGGGAGTGTTCAACTCGATAACCAGAGCCTCAGCTGAATCCTCCACCGAAGAACTGATAGCATTTATTATTATTCGAGCGGATATGGGACCGATGGGACCATCAACCCTTACCAGATTAACGTGCCTTTTCGATCTTTCATCCTCTGTGTCTGCGAAAATCAGGCTGAAAAGAAATAAAAAACAGATAAGATAAAATATTAAATAACTCCACCGGATAAAAGCTTGTCTTTTCATAACCTTAAAAATTATTTTACTCAGGATATATAATAGTTAATCCCCATCCCGATTGTCAACAAAAATAAAAAGAACTCAGACAAGATTTTCTCTTCCAAAAACTATTTTCCCATCGAAAACGGTTGCTGAAACCCTGGTGCTCAGGATTTCCTCAGGAGGAATCTCAAATATATCCTGGGATAAAACTACAAGATCAGCCAATTTTCCAACCTCTATCGAGCCCCTGATTGTCTCCTCACCTGATGCATAAGCAGCTCCAAGAGTATAAGCATAAACTGAATCTCCCACCGAAATTCTTTGTTCAGGATACCAGGGATCTCTTTTGTCCCCTTCCCTTTTCCTGGTCACCGCTGCATGGATTCCCCTCAAAGGGCTGAAGTCCTCAATGGGTATGTCCGAGCCGAAGATCAATTTTGCACCGTTTTCTTTAAGGGTATTGTAAGGATAAGCAAACCTGCACCCTCTGCCCCAATACCTCTCAGCAATATCCCGATCCGAGGTAGCGTGTATCGGCTGAACCGAAGCGATGACTTTCAGTTTAGAAAATCTTTCTATATCTTCTTCCTGGATCAACTGGATGTGCTCGATCCTGTTTCTTAAAAATCCTTTACCCGACTTCTCCAGGGCATTCAGAGCATGATGAACTGCCCGGTCCCCGATAGCATGAATTATCGCACTTATCCCGGAATCATTAGCTTTTTTAACCAGAGAAGTTAAATCTTCCTCCGAGGTAACTTCGATTCCAAAATTATTCTTTGAGCCCAGGTAAGGTTTAAAGGTCAAAGCCGTCTGAGAGCCCAAAGCACCGTCAGCATAAAGTTTCACCCCACCCACTTTTAGAAAATTATTTCCAAAACCTGTTTTTATCCCCAACTGGATTGCGGAATCCAAATTTTTCTGAGGAATGGTAACCCAAACCCTCAAATGGAGATTTCCTGAAGAATGGAGGTTCTGGTAACGTTTGAAAGCATCCTCTCCACCTAAATCGTGGATCCCCACCAAACCATTTTGATGAGCAATCTTTGTGGCTTTTTCGAAAAGAATTTTTAGCTTGCCTCTATTTGTTTTTTTAATCAAATCCCGAACAACCTCGGTGGCATCCTCCCTAATAATGCCATTAGGCATCTTTGTCACAGGATCCACCTCGATCAACTCTGATGAAAAGTCTTTCGATTTCTCATCAAGTTCAAGCATCTCCAAAACAATGGAATTAACCCAGAAGGTGTGCTGATCTTTGGAGAAGATGGCTATCGGATTTTCAACGGAGATTTTATCCAGAGTCTTTCTGTTAAATATCGATTGGTCTTCGAAAAAATTTTTATCCCAGCCCTTGGCAAAAAGAAAATCACCAGGTTTTAAATCCTTTAGTTTATCTTTGATTTTCGATTTAAGTGTGGTTAAAGTATTTACACTAGAAAGGTCCAAAGTATCAAGGGTCGAAGCAAAATAAAGAAAGTGGGTATGGCAGTCTGTGAAACCGGGAAGCACGGTTTTACCTTTTAAGTTATAAACTTCGAAACCTTTATTCCCAATATTTTTTATTTCTTGACTTTTCCCCAAAGCAATTATCCTGGAGTTTGAAGCAGCTAACGCTTCTACAACTCTTTTTTTCGCACCCCCTGCATAGATTTTCCCATTTAGAAGAATCAATCCCCGCATAATTTAAAACAAAACCCTCTTATCCCCCTCCCTTCTGGTGACATCCAGATGATCCAGCATCTCCAGGATGGGAACCGCATATTTTCTGCTCATTCCCAGATGCTCCCTTATCTGGCTAACGGTGGAAGGACCGTTTTTTCTGACAAACTCTTTTACTTTCCTTTGGATTTCCTCAAAATCCTTTTTCAAAAAAAGTATTCCTGAGCTGAGCTCCACCATGGTCTTTTGTTGAACCAGAAAGGACAAAACCTCCTGATAATCTTTACCTGAAGTTACAATCTCATCTTTGGTAGGAGGTGTTTCAGGATGGGACCGGAATTTTTTTAAAATATCCGATGCTATCCTCTGTTGATCTGCGGTAAGCTCAGGTTTATGATCCGCAGAAGAAAGGTAGCTTTCTTTTTGAATCAACTTTTTCTGATCAATTAAGCTTTTTATCAAAAACTCCAGAACCTTCTCATTGGTTTTAATGGTCGAGGCTAAATTCGAGATTTTCAATCCGGGTTTAAAAGGGTATTTTTCATGCTCCTCTTTTATTTTTCTGACTATCTCCCCGGATAATTCCTCGAATCTTTTGGAATCGATTGCCATTCCCTCTTTCAAAATCACCTTCCCTTGATTCTCCAGATTCTTCAATTCGGATTCGACCTGTTCCTGACTGAAATTACTTTCTCTGAGTATGTCTTTTGTCGATAAATATTCTCCCCTTTCCAATTCAGAGGTTAAAAGCTCCGGAAGTTTGAAAGTCGCCTTTCTTTGAAGATAAAGAATCGCCTGGGGATCATTTCTTTTATGCCTTTTTACCTCAAGGTTCAAAACTACCCCCCCGCCAATGGTGGTGGGAGGGGAGGGAAGCCTCAGGATGAAGTGATCTCCCAACCTTGCTACCAGGTGCTTTTTGAACCGGAATTGCACCAGCCCTTCCTCTCCTAGCTTGAGCATATCCTTTTCCAGAATTATAGCTTTTCCCAAAAGTTCGGTTGTCCCCAGGATGAATAAAACCTCAAGGTTGTGTTTCAAAGGATAAGGACAGGAGGGGATCATCTTTACCCTGGTATCCACCACATTGGTCGTCTCTCCGAAACCAGAGGCTGTTATCACATCTCCCCTTTTTATCTCTTTTTTTTCCAGGCCGGCTAAATTCATAGCAACCCTTGTTCCCGGATCAACTTTCTCTCTTTTCTTTTTATGGGTCTGCAGGTCCCTTATCCTGGAGCAGAGGTTCTGGGGAAGTATCTTTATCTCCTGATCTAAAGATAATGATCCATTGATAAGGGTTCCGGTTACCACCGTTCCCCTTCCCAATATGGTGAATACCCTGTCGATGTAAAGCCTTGGCTTTCCCAGATCTTTTTTGGGCTGAATCCCCTTTATCAGAGCATCTATCCGGGACCTCAGCTCCTCAATTCCCGTCCCATCCACAACCGAGGTCTTAACCAGGGGTGCATTTTCCAAAAAAGTTCCTTTCAGTTTCTCTTTAATATCCTCCTCCACCAGGGAAAGCCATTCCGTCTTCACCAGATCCGTTTTGGTCAAAACCACGATCCCCTGTTTTACCTCCAGAAGCTCAACGATATGAAGATGTTCCTCTGACTGGGGCATCCAGCCATCATCGGCTGCCACCACGAACAGTACCGCATCTATTCCCCCTACCCCGGCGATCATGTTTCTGACGAACCTCTCGTGCCCGGGCACGTCCACTATCCCTACTTCAATTCCATTCGGAAGAAAAAGCCAGGCAAAACCCAAATCTATGGTCATCTCCCTCTCCTTCTCCTCGGGAAGGCGATCAGGGTCAATTCCTGTGAGTGTCCTTACCAGAGCGGACTTGCCATGGTCAACGTGTCCTGCTGTTCCGATTACAAACATGGCTAAATATTTTTAAAAATACTTATAATCGATCGCAAAACCTCCCTGTCCTGATGGGGAAATATGGTTCTTAAATCCAAAACGAACCTGTTCTTCTCTATCCTGCCAATTATGGGTGGATTCTCTTCTCTGAATCTCTGGGCCTGAAGGTCGGGTGATAGTTTGGTCTCAAATGAAATCACGATGGTGGGCAAGGTTTCGCCCGGAAGGGAACCTCCCCCTACTGTGCTTTTGGATTCACCGATCAACAGCTTCAAATTCGATTTTCTCAACTCCTTTTTAATTTTCTCGGCCCTCTTTCTCAAATCTCCTATTGGTGTACTTATCATCCTCCAAACCGGTATTTTTTTGACGGCTTCCCTTTTAAGATAGGTCAAAATGACATTTTCCAGTCCGGAAATCACCAGCTTGTCAACTCTCAGGGCACGGTAAAGGGGATGTTTTCTCAAAAAATCTGTGTATTTTTTTCTTCCTAATATTATTCCCGATTGGGGTCCTCCTAAAAGCTTGTCCCCGGAAAAAGAGACCAGATCAACCCCTGTTCTCAAAGCATCGTAGGGAGTTGGTTCGTGAGCTAATCCGTAATCCTCGGAATTCAAAAAGCATCCGCTTCCCAAATCCTCAAAAACCGGGATTTTGTTTTTCTTGCCAAGAAAAACCAGCTCCTTTAACGTCGCTTCTTTAACGAACCCTTCCATCCTGAAATTGCTCTTGTGAACCTTTAAGATCAAACCGGTGTTTTTGTTTATTTTATCCTGGTAATTCCTTGCCGTGGTCTGGTTGGTGGTTCCCACCTCCCTTAAGATCGCTTTTGACTGCTCCATTATCTCGGGGACCTTAAATCCCCCCCCGATCTGAACCAGTTCTCCCCTGGAGACCAGAACCTCTTTCCCCTCGGCTAATCCTGCCAGAACCAAAAGAACAGCAGAAGCGTTGTTGTTAACGACCAGAGCACCTTCTGCTTTGGTTAACTCACAGATCAGATTCTCCAAAATTAAAGTTCTCTCTCCTCTTTTGCCTTTGAGCAGATCGAATTCAAGATTTGAATATTTCACTCCAATTTCAGCAATGTAATTAAATGTCTCTTCAGATAAAGGTGCCCGGCCCAAATTGGTGTGAATTAAAACTCCGGTTCCGTTGATAACCGCTTTCAGGGAGAGTGCTTGCATATCCTCAAGCTTTTTTTGAATCTGTTGTATGATTTTCTTCTCAGATGTTTTTTCCTCCCCTTTCATGATTTTTTTTCTGAACGAGTCTACAACCTCCCTGGCTACTTCCGCAACCTGTTTTTGAGAATGCACCTCTATAAGCTTTTTCAGATCCGGTGCCTGCAATATCTTCTCGATGCTGGGAAGGGACCGCAAGCTTTTCTTTTTCACATCCTTACTTTTATCTTGCATCTCTTATCCTCAACGGTCTCTCCGATAACGTTTGAGGCCAAAACTTTTTTGTTCTTCAAAAGCTCCAAAAGCTTATCCTTTTTTTCCTGAGGGCAAAAGATCAAAAGTCCCCCTGAGGTCTGGGCATCAGCCAGAACGAATTTCGCCACCTGGTCAATCCTTTCCTCCCAGAC
>Ga0111201_1033_pt1 | contig 23153 bp, 18 predicted proteins | sample DeeMarSWOR324_28_FD_80375 | JGI IMG/M metagenome (GOLD analysis project Ga0111201, IMG submission 80375) | candidate division Zixibacteria bacterium SM23_73_2 | reverse complement strand
AGAACCAACAAAACGAAAAACCCACCACAGAGTACGCTTATGCTCGAATAGGTTAAATCAGCATTCCACCATTCTATTCTGGATGATAAAAAATTATATAGTTTCAAATGGATGAAATCGGTGAGCCAATCTGCCACCCAGATCTTCTGTTCAGGAAGATTATTCAGTTTCTGATATCCATCTCCTAAGAGGTGAAGCCTGGTTCGAAAAGCCCAGAAGATGAAAAGAGAAAGAAAACTTATTATGATGTATAATGCAGATCTGTTGATTTTTGACAGCCAGAGCTGAATTGAATTTGCGATTTTCTCAAATCCACCAAGAAGGAAACTGTTGATTTTAGGAACAAAGGCTAAAAGGGCGAACAGGGTTAAAACAATACCAAAAGGTAAGGGGAAAAAACAAAGATGGTGAATCCCCCAGAGCTTGGTGGGAAAAAGATATTCGGATAGAGGATGAAAAACCACCACAAGGAAAAGAAAGGGGATTACAACAAACTTAAACAAAGTCAGTTTTTCATCTGGGTTTTTCCGGTTTTCTTCCATAATCTCTTACTTAAGTATAATATAAAAAGTAATTTGGTTTTGTCTTTAAAAAATTTTGAAAACCATCTGAATAAACACTTCTAAATATCTTACGATGGAAACAAAAAACTTCTTTTGACCCATCCCACCTTAATCTTCCAGAGATACACCAACGAATCTTTTGTGAGGTGGAAAAAACGAAAAACGATTATTCGAAAAGTTGGTATTTATATAATTCTTGACAAAAATGGTTGTTTACCAAAATATATTGCCCCCCATTTTAAATCCTTAAAAAAATCCTAATCAGCGTCTTTCAGTAGTAGAAAAAAAGAGAACCCACCGCCAAAAATCCAGTTACCTGCTCCGCTCAGAAATTAGCTCATGATTTACATATTGTTGTCCTGTAGCTAAATCGCTGGGCTCTTTTCGAGTTGTCCAGACAAAGATGATGAAAGAAACTGCATAACAGAAAAAGCCCATCCAAAATGCAGTAGAAATACTCGAACTCAGAGCTATCACAACCGCGAGCACTGATGCACAAACTGAGGTGGCACCATTTATCCCCCAGAGCCAAGGAGTCAAAGAAACAGACTTGTTCGATGCTATCTTCATCCCAAGAGGGAATGCCATGCCCATGAATAGCCCCAGAGGAAAAAGTATTCCTATTGCTACCAGGATGCGAACCATTGTTATTGATCCCTGGAATACGCTCATAGCATAAGGTGTTAGTTTTCCAAAAAGAACAAGGGCACACAAAAGTGCAAACAGCCTTTTTATCGCTGGAATTCTCACATCATGATCTCCTATCCTATGTGTTGAATAGCTCCCAAGTCCGCTGGATAAGAGTAGGGAAAAAAGAACAACAGAGAGACCATAAGTAGGATGACCCAAAAATATTATTAACCTCTGCATCTGTGAAATCTCAACCAGCATAAATCCAAATCCGATAGCTGCGAAAAACACACAAAGGGGCGGAGCTCCTCTGAGTGCAGTTCTTTTGGTCTTGATGATCAGTGGAACTATGATACAAAGAAACGTTAGCACCATTACCACGATAAGCAAAGTACCTAAAATAGATACCGCTTTCATATTGAAGCTCAGAGCTCCCTGTTCCCAAAGTTCTCGATTGAATATGTCTTGCAAGCGTAACATATGAAAAAAAAAGGGGCTGTCATCAGTAGGCGGAGATATATTTATGGGAAATCTCGCAGCGAAACCCTCAAGATTTACTCCAGAAGCTATGGTTGCAAACGTAGAATCGAGGGAGTAGTTTGGGCTAATCACAAGGTCAAACTGCATCAATTGGCAAATCCGGTCAACCATCTGAAGATCCTCATCTGAAAATGGCTTTTTGCTCAACAGTATCGTTCCATAACCATCGGGATTATTTGGCATTCTTCTCCAGTGATGACGCAAATTCCTTACCACAATTATATGACTTCGTGGATTCTCTATACCTAATTCCCTCAAGGACGCGCTTGCTAGGGAAGTTAACCTATAGGTCTCACCTGGGCAATCCCGAAAGTAATAGCGGGTGAAGGTCAATACTCCATCGGGAGTTAGCTTTTCCAAGAAAAGCTTCCAGGCTTCCATAGTATAAAGCGAATTCTCCGTCAGGGCAAATGCACCTGCTGCCGTTGCTGCCCAGGTATCTATTAGAGAAACCTGAATTATATCGAATTGATCTCTCTGTCTTGCAATGTAGCTCCGAGCCTCGTCGTTAACGAAAGTTACCTTAGGATGCTTATCGAGATGACCAGTAAAATCACCGAATCTTTGATTAACAGCATCGATAATATCCTTATTCATCTCTACTCCTAAAGCAAACCTCTGATTGAAAACTAACGCCGAAAGGATATCCCTCCCACCACCCGATCCTATGACCAATACCTTTGAGTTAGGCCTTATATAATGCACCAGATTCGTGAGGTCGTATTTCAGGTATTCCAAATCACTTAAATCACCATCAAAAGCCGTAAGCGGTGTTCCTGCCTGAGAATCTATTTGCATCCATAGCTGCTTGACTTTTCGTTTAGAAGGGGTAACAGAACTGGGGCTCCAGCTAAAGGGATTTGCCAGAAATGTTTCGGCCCTGACCGTAACACGTGAGAATGAATTCCACTTCTCGTAGAGGGGGGGACGTTCAATCCTACCCTTCACCCACTTCAACTTCAACGCCGGAAGTTGTCTGCTCATTACACCAGTAACGGTAATCCCAAAGACCAAGATTATGAAACTGAATAGGATGGCTAATCGTTTGTTTACCTCAACAGCAAAAAACACCCCACCAAAAATTGCAAAAAGACCTGCCAAAACTACTGCGGTTGGACCATCAGTTACCTTGAGAGTGTATATCAGCACTATGCATCCAACCGCTGCTCCCGCCAGATCGAAAGCATACAGTTTGCTCACCTGTCTCGGAAATTTGGTGAGAGCCAAACAAACACATATGCCACTGAACATGAAGGGAACTGAGATAATTACATATATAAAAGCACTCGAAAACAAACCTCCAATCATTGTGTTGGTCACAAGGGGGGTATTTAGATAAATTAAAAAACACACCACAATGGATAACCCGAACAAAAGAGAACTAAGAGCAAGATGATACTTTGCTCTTTTTTGAGTAAAGTAATTTGGAAGCAAATATACTAATATGGCTCCTACGGTCATTCCAAACATGGCTACGGATACAGCCATAAATGCAAAGTGATACCACATGGTCACGCTGAAAATGCGGGTCAGTAGGATTTCGTACATCAAAGTAGCAAGAGTGACCATAAATAGACCGGCATAAGTATGCTTCTTCACAACTTCTTGCTTATTCATAAACCCGCTCTCCCAGCTTCCAGGGGCATGTAAAATTTGTCTGCTAAGGGATTTTTAAAATGGCTCTATTTGCCCTTTTCACATTTTATCGGTAAAATTTATCATATCATCACTTTATGATTGTGACCTGTTAATCCGATGCTCTGTAAACTTTTGTCTGTCTATATATTAAAAATTATGCGGTAGATTGAACTTGTCTTTAATCGTTGCTGGAGAATGATCTCGCTTCTTTCTTTTTCAAAATTGCTAAGGCACTACGGCAAAATAAATCACCTGGGTTCATTTCCAAAGCATTCTCCCAATGTTTCTTTGCCCTTTCATATTTCTTCATCAAAAAATAAACGTAACCTAAATTCCGGTGAACTTCCGGAAGTTGAGGATTGGAGGAAACCATCAGTTCAAGGTACTCCCTGAATTTGTGCAACTTACCCAGTTCCAAATAGATGCTGCATAATTTTTTGACAAACTCCATATTGTCGTATTTTGCGGGCATGCTCTTAAGATAATAGAAGAGCGCTTGCCTGAGATCTCCTCTTAATTCATAGATTCTCCCCAACATGCAGTATGCACGGTAATATTCCGGATAAAGTGCAGCTACCCTCACCAGCAAAGACTCTGCTTCCACATATCTTTTCTGCTTACACAAAAGGCTGGCCAGATTGAAATAATTGCGTTTTTCCTGAGGATTTTCTTTAATCGCATCTTTATATAAATTTTCAACCCGCTCGCCGTATCCTGCCATCTTTAAAAATCTTGCGATCTTAAATACATTGTAGTGGGTCCAATCCTCAGGATGGGGATCGGATGTTCTTATCAACTGATAATGGTCAACTGCTTTTCCCTTATCGGTATGAACCATTATCCAGGGAACAAGATGGAAAAAAGATACAAAGATCAAAAGCAAAGCGTAATTCTTGTAGTTTTTCCACCCCTTTGCTGTCCGGATAAATAAAAGCCCTCCCAGAGGGACATAAAAAACTGCAGGAAAAGACCTTAAATCCCAATCCGCAGCTCCGAGCACCGAGTTGAAAACGAAAATAAAGACAAAAGATATTGCAGTGCCTAAAAACAAAAAGTTTAAAACCTTATCTTTAAATTTAAAAATTCCCAAAAAAAAGAACACCAATAAAGCTATTGCCACAGGAGAAACAAGAAGGAGCTGATTTGTAAACTCAAGGAGATGATCCCAAGAAAACATGGTAAAACCATTGTCTGAAGTAGCGAATAAAGGCAGAATTATTCTAACCTTAACCGTGTCAGGAGTATCCAAGTAGACCATAACCAGTCTTAAGATGGCAACCAAAACCAATACTGATAACGAAAGTATGTGTTTTCGATTGAATTTGAACCTCTCGTCCCTTTTCACATCCCTCCATAAAAGATAAAGAAAAGTTGGAAAAAAGATCAACCCAAAAATATGAAGGAAAGTGGCCAAGATCAAAATTAAAAATGGTAATAAAAGCCCAACTTTTTCTTTCAGGTATAGAATGGATGCAAAGACATAAAGAACCAATGCCAAATAGAAAACAGTATAGCTTTCCATATATCCACAGAAAAGCTCTAAGGAAGCGGTAGAAAAAAACAAACAACCTAAAAATATCTTTTCAAAACCGGTTCTGCCTAAATGCTCTGAAAGATACAAAACTACCAAAACGAAAAATCCACCGCAGAGAACGCTTATACTCGAATAGGTTAATTCCGGATACCACCAATCTGTTTTTGATGATAACAACTCAAAAATCCTTATGTGCAAAATATCGGTTAACCACTCTGCCATCCAGATTTTGCCAATAAGTAAATCCCTCAATTTCAAATATCCATCCCCCAAAAGATAGAGCTTTGTCCGCAGAGTCCAGAAGACAAAAAGAGAAGCAAAACTTATTATTATATAGAGTAATGATCGGTTGACCTCTGAAAACAAAATCCTTAAGGAGTTTAAGGCCTTCTTTAAGATTTTTAGGATAAGATTGTTAACCTTAGGAACAAAAGCTAAAAGAACAAAAAAGGTTAATACGAGTCCGAAAGGTAATGGAAAAAAATAAAGATGATGAATTCCCCAGAGCTTGGCTGGGAAAAGATGTTCTGACAGGAGATGGAAAATCACCAGAAGGAAAAGAAATGGTATTATAACAACTCTGAACAGCCTTTCCTTTTTGTCTGCTGGTGGTTGAGCTTTTTCCATGATCTGTTCGTATTAATGAATAAAAGACGTTATTTTTATTTTATCGGACAAAAAACAGTTTTTGCAAGCTTAAGATGAAAACAAAAAACCCATTCATCTTTTTAATCAGTATCATTTTAATCCTTTCGTTCCCCTTAAGTTCTTTTGCTGGTAAGATTTTGATCCCCATGGATTTTCATCAAACCAATCATCTCAAAGCCTATGGGGTAGCCTACTGGATCTTGCAGAGAGCACAGAATGTGGAGTGGCTTTTGAATTACCGGGGCGGTTCCTTTATGACCGAAGCAGGTGAAAGTATTCAAAACCATTGCAGACTTCAGGGGGTGTACTTTGAGCTGGTGAGTCCAACCCAGGCAGGAGGAATTTACCAAAATATAGAACAAAGCAATATGGAAGTGGCGCTTCTGGAAAAGGCGCCCGAGATTGCAATATACACCCCTTCCCACAAGGAGCCCTGGGATGATGCGGTGACCCTGGCTTTAACCTATGCTGAGATACCCTATACCACCCTGTGGGATGAGCAAGTCTTGACCGGGGAGCTGGAAAAATACGACTGGCTTCATCTTCATCACGAGGATTTCACCGGACAGTACGGAAAATTCTACGCTGCCTACAGAAATGCCTTGTGGTACAAACAGGAGCAGACCATCTCGGAAAATATGGCCAGAAAGTTAGGATACAAAAAGGTCTCCGACGAGAAAAAAGTAGTAGCCCAGGCGATCAAGGACTACGTTGCCCGGGGCGGGTTTCTTTTCGCAATGTGCTCAGCCACCGAGACCATGGACATAGCCTTAGCAGCCAAAGGGGTGGATATAGTACCCCAGGAGCTGGATGGCGACCCGGTCGATCCAGGGTGTCAGGAAAAACTGGATTATTCCAAGTGCCTGGCTTTCATCGATTTCAAGGTGAATACCAACGCCCTGCAATACGAGCATTCTAATATCGATACCACACCTGATAAACTGAGTTTTGTTGCCAATCCCCAGGCTGATTTCTTCACCCTTTTTGAATTCTCCGCCAAACTGGACCCGGTTCCCACCATGCTGGTTCAAAACCACGTAAATGCGGTCAACGGTTTTATGGGGCAGAACACCGGATTCAAAAAAGACCTGGTAAAAAAGCACGTGATCATCTTAGGGGAAACCGTGGGGCAGAACGAGGTCAAATACCTTCACGGTAATTTCGGAAGGGGAACTTTTACCTTCTTCGGGGGACATGATCCTGAGGATTACCAGCACCGGGTTGGAGATCCACCCACCGATTTAAGCCTTCATAAAAACTCTCCGGGATACAGGCTGATCTTAAACAACATCCTGTTCCCCGCTGCAAAAAAGAAAGAAAGAAAAACTTAATTACCTAAAATAAAAAATCTTTCTTTTCTTTTATCCCTCAAACGTTAATATTCTATTAAGAATGGGATGAATTCTTATCCCGGTTAAGTTCTCCGATAATAGGCGGGGAATTTATCCCCGTTAAAAATAGATATGAAGGATAAACCCAGAGTATACTACATCACCCAATTTATAACCGCCATCTTCTGGGGTTCTGTAATCCCGGTTTACGTCCTTTATTTCCGTCACTTCGATTTGAATCTCTTTCAAGTAGCTTTTATGGCTGCCATATTCGAATCCTCAATTTTGATCTTCGAGTTGCCAACTGGGCTGGTCGCTGATATCTATGGCAGAAGAATATCACTTCTACTTTCAGCCCTAGTTCTTTTTTTCGGTGGTTTGGTCTTTATAAAATTTCCCACATTTTTTGGATTCATCATAGCAGAAATAACTGTGGGAGTGGGCTACACCTTAAAATCAGGAGCTTTCGAAGCCTGGATTTTCGATTCCTTAAAGCACGAAGGAAAAGAGAAAGATGCTAAAGAAGTCTTCTCCCAGGGTAAAAGATACCAGACCGCAGGAGAGCTTTTAGGAATGATCCTGGGTGGATACATAGGTTTTTGGAGCATAAACTTCGTCTGGTACCCTTTTGCTTTCGGCTCTCTGGCAACATTTGTATTTCTGTTTCTGGCAATGAGGGAGGAATACTGGGAAAAAGCAAAAGAAAAGATAAAAGTTTTTAAGCAGATTAAAGATACTATCCAAAAAAGCCTGGAGGTGGTGAGGCAAAAGAAGTTGATTTTAGCCTTGGTGGTTTTAGGGATTTTTTCAAGCTTTTCCTTTGAAACCATCTCCCAGTTCTGGCAGGTTCACTTTTCGGAGAATCTATCCGTTGCCACCAGCTATTTCGGATGGATTGTAGCAGGATCGTCTCTTCTGGTGATCCTGTTGGTAAATAAAGTCTCAAAATTTTCTGAGTTTTTCAAAAAAGAGACCACCCTGCTTTTAATTTTAAAAATTGGATTTTTTATAAGTTTTTTGATTATAGCTTTTACGTATAATCCTATCCTTACCATAATCTTTTTTATCCTCCTGCATGGATTTGAGGGATTTTCGGCACCCATTTTCTTAGACATATTCAACCGTCATATCCCCTCAGAGCAGAGAGCCACCCTTCTGTCTTTCCAGAGCATGACCGGTTCCGGAGGGGAGGTTTTAGCCGGACTCTTTATGGGATTTTTCGCATTGAATTTCGGACTCCGTCCCACCTTCGGTTTGGGCTCTTTAGTAATGATCATAGGGGTGTTAGTATTCTTTGCTTTAATCTTACAGAATAAAAAACTATAGATTTTCGAATTTATCCTTTTATATTCAAAATATTATGGGATCAAAGCTTTTATTTTTTAAAGAAAAGGATGCTGATCTAAAATATCTGAAGGGCAAAACCATAGCTGTAATAGGCTACGGTTCACAGGGAAAAGCACAGGCTCTGAATTTGAAGGATAAAGGACTTGATGTCATAATCGGCTTGCCCAAAAAAAGCAGAAAAAGAAAAATAGCGAAAAAGGATGGTTTTGAGGTTTTCTCGACTGAGGATGCAACAAAAAAAGCTGAAGTAATCTCTTTTTTAGCACCTGATCATCTGCACCAGGAGATTTTCGAGACCCAGATAAAGAGGTATTTGAAAAAAGGACAGGCTTTGATTTTCGCCCATGCTTTTTCCGTTCATTTTAAATTAATCAAGCCACCTAAATATGTTGATGTGATCTTAGTCGCTCCTCATGGACCAGGGGAGCTTTTGAGAAAAAATTTCCAAAAGGGAGAAGGTTTAACCTCTTTCTTTGCGATTCATCAGGATTATTCGAAAAATGCAAAAAAACTTGGATTAGCCTATGCTAAAGGTTGTGGTTTAATAAAGCCTTTATCAATTAAAACGACTTTTGAGGATGAGGCAATAGGAGACATCTTCGGAGAGCAGGCAGTATTATGCGGAGGCCTTTCCGAGCTAATAAAGAGTGGATTTGAGACTTTGGTCGAGGACGGCTTCTCACCTGAAAACGCCTATTTCGAATGCGTTTATCAGATCGATCTGATAGTCGATTTGATAAAATCCTATGGTATATCCGGGATGTATGAAAGGATCAGCAAATTAGCAGAATACGGCTCTTATCTTTCAGGAAAAAGGGTGATTAACAAAGACCAGATGAAAAAGATATTAAAGGAGATAAAAACCGGGAAGTTTACCCGGAGGTTTTTGAAGGAATTCAAATCGGGTGGGGAGAATTACAAAAAGATAAAAAGGGCATTTCAGAAGCATTTGCTGGAGAGGATAGCATCTAAGACATTGAAATAAATCAGACAATAAAAATGTAAAAAAATTTATATTATAATATTTCCGGGTCTGATGGAACCCTAAATGACTTAAAATTAAATTCATTTACTCTCCAAAAATTACTTGACAAATTCCACCAACTATGTATTTTTAATTAAAACAAAAATAACTTAAAACAGGAGGTTCAAATGTCCGAATCGTTACGTATAGCAACCTTTAATTTAGAGAATCTCGACGACAAGGCGGATAAAAACAACCCGCCATTGAATGAACGCATCGCAGTAATGAAACCTCAGTTGATCAGGACCCGAGCGGATGTGCTGTGCTTGCAGGAAGTCCATGGCCAGGAGGAACCAAATAAACCCCGTCAACTATCTGCGTTGAAAAAATTGCTTGTAGGAACACCGTATCAGACTTATCATCTTGCCACTACAAAGACCACAAAAAATGAAGTTTATGATAAACGCAACCTTGTGGTGCTGAGTCGATTCCCAATGCTAGGCGATCCGGAACAATTCAGACACGATTTTGTCCCCAAGATAAAATACAAGAAATTCACAGCTAAACCTCTAGAGGATGCAGAAGAGATGACCTGGGAACGTCCAATACTTTATGTGAAAATTGATCTCGGACAGAATCGAACCCTCCATCTAATCAATCTCCACCTCAAGTCAAAACTCCCCATTGAAATTTCGGGCCAAAAACACCCAGATCCAAAGAAGTGGTATATATGGCTCACGGTAGCCGGTTGGGCTGAAGGATATTTTCTATCCTCTATGAAACGTGTTGGGCAGGCGCTGGAAACACGAATTCTGATAGATAAGATCTTTGAGGATCAAGGTGAAGATTCACTGGTGGCGGTTTGTGGAGATTTCAATGCTGATTTTGATTCAGTACCTGTTAATGCGATCCGAGGTCCGGTTGATGAAACAAACAATCCTGATCTGGTTGGTCGCATCATGGCTCCGTGCGAACTAACCGTACCCGAATCATCCCGCTATTCTTTTTTACATCTTGGTAAAGGTGCAATGTTGGACCATATCCTTGTCTCGCGAAAAATGTTGACCTTTTATCGTGATGCTGAAATACACAATGAGATTCTTCCTGACGAATCAGGCGCATTCAGAACTGACATTAAATTCCCCGAGTCGGATCATGCCCCGGTAGTGGCGGAGTTCGTCCTCCCTTGAATTAACTGAATAAATATTGGAAATCGGTTTGAATTATCTCTTTATCTTAGATACTAAACTTCACGAGACCACATTGAGTTAGGCAGAAAAAAAATCAAGACTTCCAGCAAAAGCGTCTTTTGGTCATATATATGTTAAATTCACGATCAGGGGCTATTCGCCAATAGCTATGCAATTTCGTAATTGGAGTTCCTTTTCTAAAGCATAAACGTCATCCCCAATGCAAAATGCCCTTTCCGTTTAGACTGGTTAACCCCTGATGTCCTAAAATTAATACCACAGACAACACCAAAGGTGCTCATCCAGTGCCCCCAGCCAACCCCGATAAACAAATCATCGAAGAGATCATCTGTGGATAATCTCGTTCCAAAAGCGAAACTAACCGAGGTTTTCCTCCAGAACTCAGCGCAAGGGTTGTTCAGGCGGGGCTTGGGACGCTGGGGTCTTTTAAAATAGAGATGTCCGAATATAAAAGGCCTAACTAACGTTTGTTGAACACCATCCTCCTCTGAGGTCTTTTTATCCAGAAAGGTCTGCATAATCCCAATGCTCGAGGTAACCCAGGAAGGGCTGTAATTGCCAAACGTTGCATGGGGCATTTTTGTGCCCAACCCCTTAATCCGAATTCGGTCAATGGTATTCTCCTCCAGAGGAATCTTTTCCATCCCGAAATATAGACAAGTAGATCCGCAGCAGCCAACCAAGTCAATCTCAAGTGGAAAAGATGTGTCCTGTGGACTTTTTCCCTTTTCCCAACTTGCAAAAGGACCCCCTAAAATTGCAGAAGCAAGCATCTTAACCATACTGAGAAGAGCAAATTCTCCAGAACCCATCCGCCGATCAAGCGGACAAAGTACAACCGAACGAGTCTCGCTTGGTACGAAAATCTCCTGCTGTGCAGTATCAACGGAAACTCTCATAGAATCAGTAAAAATTTTATAGCTGGTTTTCTTTTGAACTTTTTTGTAAGGTCTTTTAGGTTTTTCTATCTCCTTGAGCTTTACTGTATCCTCTGCTACAAAAACCATTACATATATAAAAGGCTCGCCAAAAAGATGATCCCTTATTTGGTCATCTTTAACCAAAGCGATCCGGACATTTGAGTCAGAAGGAAGATAGTTTCCACTGTTATCAACAAATACTACAAGGTCCGGGAGCTCATCATCGTAGATCTCACCAAAATAGTATTTGGATGCTCCTGTCAATTTTCCTGTGGCCAAGAAATCCAAAAGCTTTTCGGTATCTTTCGCTCCCCTCTGCATTTGTAAGGAACCTTTTATCGTTTGAGAGATTGAAGTTGAGCTCATCAATAAAAGGCAGAAAAAAAGTATGAAACCAACTGATAGGCCTCTTTTTTGGATCCTCATGATAAAATCCTTTCTCCTGTCAATTAAGGGTTGATAATATTAAAATTGGTTGCTCTTTTAATTCAATAGCCTGAACTTCAAAATAAGCAAAAAAAGCTGTAAAAAAAGACATTTTTCACAACTGTATCCATCTTTTTTAAGAGTGTTTTTTTTAAATCCTCAGTATTAATCAAAATAGATGAAACCTCCTTATGGTTGATATATTAAATAGTTTGGGCCACCAAATCTCCTTTTTTGTCCTTTGAATAAATTATAATAATTAGGTAAATAATCTGAAGTCAAAAGAAAAAACGTTTTGAGGAAAGCTTTTTTCTTGAAATCCAAAGAACTTAAGTAAGACCTCAAGCTGGTCCTAAGTTGAAAGAGCTGACTAAAACGTTTTTTTCGCTTCGGTTTGAAGCGCGGCTTATTTGACGTTCTTTGCTCTTTCTAAAAATCCCCAATATCCGCCTGAGAAGTTTACTAATGTTGTGGCAAGTTATATAAGGAGGCAACTTTTCCTGAGAAAGCCCAACCAAATGGTGGGAACTGAGTTGATGTGGTGACCAAAAACTTACGAAAGCTCCTCTTTTTTCGCCAAGTAATATATTCCCACAAAAAGTAACAAAATGCCTGTGATCTGCATTATGGTGACCGATTCACCCAAGACAAAAAAACTCAGAATAACTGCAAAGAAAGGAGTGGAAAGTTCAAGAGCTCCCACCTGGGCTGCTTTGATGCGCTTCAATGCCTCGTAATAAAGAATCGTTCCAACTCCAGCAACAATTCCCAATAAGACCTGATAAATATTCGAAATACTAATCTTGGAGGTTGAAATTAAGTAAATAGCAAAAACACAGGATGCGAACAAAAATCTGTAGAAAGTGATAACGCCCGTATTCATACCCTTAAGATATTTTCTCATCGCAATGGCAGTCGTTGCCCAGGCAACTGTTGCCGACAATACCAAAATATCTCCAAAGGTTCCAAGTTTGAGCATAGCTAAATTTGTCGGCGTTTTAGTTGTCACCAGAAGACCGGATATCAGCATAAATGAGATTCCGGTGTAGTCAAATTTTGTCAGCCGGTCTGATCTGAGAACCAAAAAGCCGATTAGTATTATAAAAACAGGCTGCATGTGCCCGATTAACACCGCATTGATTACAGGAACTTTTGTCAGGGCAAAGTAATACATAAGGTCTGCAAAAAGTGTCCCGGCTATCGCTATATAAATCAATATTGAAAGCTGCTTTTTGTTTATTCTGAAGCTATCTTTGCTGGTTAGCATTGCATATACCAGCGCTGTCAATGTCACCACCATTGCTCTTATCGCTGAGGTTTGAAGAAAATCCGAATTTCTATAAGATAATTTCACAAACACAGGTTCTATAGCCCACAATACACTGGCAAATAATATAGCCAAAACTCCGATGTGTTTTTTGTTCATAATTTTATTTTAACCGGTAAAAGGTTAAATCAGAATTGACAAGATATAAATAGTGAGCAAATCCGTTTTATCCTGCTGAAAATCTAATATGGTTTTTTAACCTCTCTTTCCCCTTTTGAAAATCCTCAATATCCTCCTTAAAAAATTACCCATATCGTGGCGGATTATATAAAAACAGGGGACCAAGGCTAAGATCTAACCTGATATTAAATTCCTTTCTATTTCAAATAGATATTGAATTCTGTCAGATAGAATGTTTGAACTCTTTGGGTTCAAATTTGTCTGCATTGACACATACAAGCCCAAACTTCGGAAATTAACCCAGGGGCGTGCGATTTTATGAACCTGTTTTAGCCTTAAACAATTGCACCGTCTCATCCTTCATAAGTACCCAGATGGTGTAAATCCCCAGAATGGTTCCCAGAGGAATGTCGAGTAAGTTCAAAAATCCAAGTATAAGTACCAGAATCCTGGCCCAGGGTTTCCACTGAAGCAGAAAAATACCACCGATGATTCCGGGTACTGATAATATCGTCAAGAAACCAGCTACTGCAGTGGCAACGATGCCGGTAATGAATATTGCTTCGGGATCCCCGGAGATAAGCCCTCCCCCAGCGATGATCCAGAATAGTAGTATGCCTAAAAACAAACCCAGGACATTGAATATTATGTAGAGCCAACCCAAAACATTTATATGTTTCTCCATTCCCCGATTCTCCTTTCATCCTGAAAATTAAAGGACAACTGACTCGCTCATATTTACCGAAAAATCCTTTTTTGAGTTCACCATCCTTATTTTTTAGACGAGAGACATATTATGAAAGTTTCTAAGTTATTTTAAAATCACAATTATGTAGATGGTATAAAAATATGCTGTCTGCGCTTAAAGGGTATAAAATGGTTTTGCAACGATATTGATTGAACTTCTACCACAACTCATTCCAAAACCTCTTCATCCTCGGGTCTCCAGGCTGGATCCACAATGCATAAAAACTCCAGATCACCTTCTCCGATGTTTCTTATTCTCTGAATAGAATTTGGAGGGATGTAGATTACCTGTCCAGCAAAAACTTCTTTCCTCTCATTATCGATAAACATCTCCCCCTTGCCCTTAAGGATATAATAAACCTCTGAGCTTCTTAATCTATGGTTGAGGCTGATTTGGTTGGGCTTGAGTTTGGCGTGAGCAAGACTGTAGCGTGTGGTAATTTTATCCTTTAGAGGATTAATCAACTCATTTAAGATCGTGTTGTCGCCTGATAGTATCTCCTCGCATTTTTTCAAATCTTTTATAAACATATTTACCTCTTGTTCACAATATCTAATATCTTCACACTTTAATTTTTACTTTTTCCCTTATGAACCAATATAAAATCCTTGGCTAACTTTCCTATCCTTTTTGCCAGATCCTCAGAGAGATGCACCCGCTCCAAAGAATCTTTTTCTATCCCTTTGCTATTTTCGTAGGTTGCTTCAAGTACTGCTAAATCAGCCCCTTTTACCAATTCCCTCAAGGAGTGGCAAAACCCGGTATCGCCGCTTATCGCAACGGTTTCCCCCTTATAGGAGATCCTGTAGCCTAAAGCTGGGATCCGATCAAGTATTCCATAACCCTCTATACCCCCACAGTGAATCATAGGATATGGTTTAATCTTCATACCTGCGATTTGAAAAACTCTATGAGGATGGACATCATTGCACATAATTTTGAAAGGGATAGTGCCAGGATAGCACTTTCTAAAATTTTCCGCTATGGAAAAAACCTCTGTACATCCCTTGGGAGCAAAAATTAAAAGAGATTTTATCCTGCCCACCATCCTTAAATATCCTAAAAGTGAATGCAAACCTCCCATATGGTCGAAATGACCGTGGGTAAAAATTACCCCCTTAAGTTCTTCAAAGTTGACTTTATTGGATAAAAGATCCCGGATTATTCCATCCCCAGCATCAACAAGGATCCAACCCTTTTCGTTTTCCATCCAGATATGCTGGGCAATTCCTGCCCTTGAATATAACACTTTGATTTTAATACTTTTCCCTGACCAAGAATAAAAAAACCCTTTTCTATTCCTCATAATCCCGAAATGTTTATATCCCAGCCTTGTTTAAAGATAATGTATAAGTCTGCAAAATAAAAACTGAAAGGTCTCAAGCTCCTTCTCCCCAGGCAAGCCAGATCAAAACCAAAGAATCGTCACTTTCTGTCCAGACCACGTGATCTGAGTCAGGCGGGATGTAATAAGACTCCCCAGCTTTCACCTTTATGGTTTTGTCCCCGATCTTGGCAAAACCCTCACCCTCGATGAAAATGAAAGCCTGGGGAAAGGGATTTTTGTCTCCCGGCTGGTTTAACCTCTCCCCCTTTTTAAGAAGGTACCAGGCGCTGCGGAATCCCGGGTGATAATACAGGGTTATAACGTGCCCACCGTGTACCAGACGGGAATACTCCTCTCCCAAAAGAACTTTTTCCGGCACTGATGGATTGAAGAAATGGAATATAAAGGAGTAAAACTTTTCTCTTATCTCTGGAGTCAACTCCAGACCATCAGCCCATTTTAGATCCAGGGGCGCATGATCCGAGCCTTCTGCTTTGCCCGCTGCTGTAGCTGCAGTCATCTTCCCCCCGTATATAAGACCAAGGGTGTCAACAGTGGTGATGAAAATAAATTGTGCCCCATTATGTAGACCTTTGTTAACCGTAACTTTCCTTCCTTTCTCAACCATAACATGCCAAGATTCGTTTATGTCTTTGAAATCGAATTGAACTACCACCGAGAAATCCTCATCGATTTTACCTTTGAAAACCTCAGCCATATAATTAAGCATATCCGAGACATTGTGATTCTCAGTATCCTTCCCCTCTCCACAACCCAAAGAGTAAAATACAAACTGAACTGTTGCAAATAATAAAAACAGATTCAAAACATGCTTAAAACCAACCATTGCGGTTACTCCTTTTTATAATTCTTTTTTTTGCTTTAACATCTTAACGGAATATGAAAAGCATTTCTTTTAATTTAAGAAAGATATAAATATTATGTTAGAAAAGCTGATATTGGATTTAAAGTTTTTTTAGAATTTTCTCCAGCGTCTCCAGTCCGGCTTCCTCAGCTTTCTTAGCTTTATTCAAGCATTCCATACCAGCCTTGCGACGGTCCCTATCCTTTAACCTATCCCCTCTTGGTGGTAAGGGGAAAAGTTCGGACACCCGGTTTAAATTTTGTGCCACCTTTTGGTAATTTTCCGTTGCCCGGTCGAACAGCGAGTTGAGTCTTTTATCAAGGCGATCCTTTGCCTCCTTTAAAAATTCCACGGCAAACCTTCGGCACTCGCCCCATACCGAAGAATTATATGCCATCCCGAACCCTTGGGCTTTGTCTTCCTGCAGCGCATTTATCCAGTTTTCATAACCATCCAGACCCGCTTTATATTTAGGGTAGGTCCATTTGGGAGGATTTTTGGAGTGCTCCAGGGCAAATTTGAAAGCTTCCCTGACGGTCTTTACATCTTCTGAGGGTTGCCCTCCCTTTACGCTGTACATCTCCAGAACGCCGATCTCGCTTTGCCCAAGCTCCTTCCAGGGTTTGGGTCCGTCCCCGAAATCACAGTCAGGTCCTGAGAAATAATATCCCTTCTCATCATAGCCAAAAACCACGTAGTATTCGGGTATGCCCAACTCCCAGCCATAGCAGGGTATGCCTTGATCGATGGCATCTTTGGTTTTTTCCCAGGCAAGCTTCTGCTTCTCCGAGAAATCGGAGTCTGATTTTTTGCCCCAGACTCCTTTTGTGGTATAACCGATGTTTTTCCCCAGTTTGAAAAGCATCTCAGTTCGCCAGGCAGTGGGTCCGCTGGGACAAACCACCTCATGTATGTTGATGACAAAAGCATGACCGGTCGCACCAAAAAGCCAACCATCCGAAACCTCCAGTTTCAAATACTCCAGGCAACCTTTAATACAGCCCAGATGTGAAACCCACCTTGGTTTCCATCTAAGATTATTAAGTCTTTTCTCCATCTCTTACTCCATAGTTTTCAGACTCCTTCTGGTTAAAACGTATCGAATCTATCTTAAGTTTCAGATAAAAATATTTGAAATCAGTCATCTTAAGTACTTAAAGCAAAAATTTCAGACAATACGTATAAAACCTACCGCACTACAAAATATTTTGGACAAGCTCAAACAAGCTTATTATCCTCTTTTTCTACGACCACACCCAGAAATACATCACCTGCATAAAACGATTCGCTTTTTAAATGATACCTATCAAACATCTTTTCGATATCGGATTTGTCAAAGTATCTTCTGAATAAATTCATCTTTCACACTTTTAACAATCCTGCTCTTTAAATCTTTAGCAAATCCTTAATTCCACCTAAAGTGTCAAATTTAACCGGAAAGGCATCTTTTTAAACGCGAAAATCTTCAAACAAGTGGTGTACAAAAGAAATTTTACTTAAAACGTTAAGATCCCACCCGCGACAATATAGTTCACCAGCGTAAAATTATAAACTTCATCAACATCAACACCACCTTCGAGTACTCTGTAACCTAACTTCAGCCCCACATTTTTACCCGGCCAAAACAGCAATCCCAAGAAAACGTCCTCTGCTCTTCCTTGCGGAGCTGCAAGGGCATCACCATCTAATAAAAGACTAAGTTGCTCTGAAAACATCCACTGGACTTTGAAGTTAATCAATGGTACAAAACCGGTGTTTTTCTTCTCGGCTTTTTTATTCCCTCCCTCCAGACTTATGGAAGCGTCTCTGATCTTAAAAGTCATGCCCAGACCGGCCTGAACCTCCCCGGTATTATAAAAATCATAACGATAGGTCAAACGATATGAATCGAACCTGTAGGTTGACTTCAGTTGTATATTTGCAGGAAATTCCTCTTTTTCGAATTTCACAATCCGGTCAACTTTCCCCTTGGCATGAAGACGAAGAGGAGCTACTAAAATCGCTATGGTGTGCTTTTCACCTATCGAATATGTCAATCTTCCTCGAATAAATAGCTCTGGATCTGTCTTAAGCTCCCTTGAAAGCGATATTTTAGTACCGGTTTCGTTGGGAATGCGCACATCATTATACCCGCTGAGAACAAAGCCAGTTTCCGCGTCCAATTGCCATTGGGCATATGAGCTGGAACACACCACAGAAAATAAAATAATCAATGTTAAAATTCCTTTACTGATCCTTACCACAGAGCAGATTTTCCTCTCAAGATAGGTTGATGTCGAAAATAACATAGATATTACTTTTTCTAATAGTATAATTTAAACAGCTTGAATTTAATAGAATTTTTCTTTTAAAGCAACCTAAATTTTTAAGGAAAAACTTTACCCTAATTGACGTTGTGGCGTTTGTAAAAATAGTTATATAAATAATCTATAGTCTCAGCTTTGTTTTAGAGTAGTTTATATCTTTTGGACAAGAAGAAATAAACTATACTAAGTGCTTGATTTGCTTAATCCATTACCAGTTATAAGACGTTTCTTACCAATCCCCAACCATTTCTTGAAGTATGACTCAGTGAATTGATGTGATAAGTTCTTTTGAAGTCCAACATTTGAAAGAAGCTTCTCCATAGATATTCCCTCAGAGGAATAACCAATCATTGCAAGGCTCTGAATTGCAACTTTATCTCCAGTACAAAACTTGTATCCTTCGGCTTTCTGAGCATAAATAAGAGCAATAGCTTCTGCTTCTCCTTCATGTAAACCCTCAACAAATACGCGATCGAATTTTGAATAAAGATCTCCCATTTCAATATCTGATGCCATAAGTTCACATATTTCCCCCTTTTGAATTAATTTTGGAAGATTAATCTGTTGAGGAATCCTACCCTCTTCTTCTGAATAAAAAAGTGCTTCGTCATGAGCTACAATCGATGGTACTGCAATCTGAACTCGACCGATTAAATCTAACCATATCCCAATTCTGTACGCTTCAATTATAACATCAGCATCAAGAAGTATTAATTTCAGTCTCATAATCCTCTTGCTCATTAAACTCGTACTCCATGAGTCTTTTTGGCAAATCAATCAAGCTGGTATTAAGAAACTCGGCGAGACGAGATCTTGATAGTTTGCCTGCTTGGAAAGCAGAAAAAGCAAGGCGTACGAAACGTTCTGGAATCGGTGGAGGGTTTCGCCAATGTCTATGCATTGATTCTTTGTCTAAGGTTCGAAAACGAGGATTCGAAAGAACATCTTTACCGGTTTTCCAATCGATAAGTCTGAGGTTGCAAAGTCGATAAATAAGCGCCTCTGTAGAAACATCAAATTCACGTGCAATTTTGACCAAATCTATATACAAAATCTTCTTGTTTTTAACACTAGACTTAAATGCTACAGTTATCGGTTCAAAGGGGAGCAAAAGATTTGACGCAAATGCCTCGGCTATCCTCTCCACTTCTTCAGTTAGTTCCCTGTCAGACTGAAGTTTTTTTGGAGGAATTGAATCCCAAGTTATAAGATGAAAAACTTCATGAGCGAAGCTAAAGTTTCTCCTCCATGGAGCTTCCGATGAATTTATCAAAATCGCTGGACCGAATTCACCCACAACAGTAGCTGCAGATCCTTGCTCACCCAAATCCTTATACCAAATTTTAACATTCCAATCTTCCTCCAATATTTTTGCCAGTACTTTTGCAGGTCGGGAACCTAAATTTAGTTGATTTGTTATTTGATTAGCTAATTTTAAAGCGACTGTATCATCTATTGATTTAGGATCGATAGATTCTTTAGGAAGTCTACTAGTTGAACTCATACCACAGAGTCTTTCGGCGATATGATATCGCTTACAAAATTGAATAAAGGAATTCTCAAGTAAAATACGATCTTTCTTTGGCTCTTTGCGCCACAAGATAAATGGCAATGGTTTTGGTTCAATTGAAGCAAGGAGCTCCGAAATACTAATTCGGAGCACACGCGCAATATTGACCAGTTCCCATGCTTTGACTTCTCTTTCACCCTTCTCAATTTTTGAAATAGTTTCGGCGTAAGAGGGGAGTCCCGCTTGTTTTGCTAACTCCTTTTGTGATAAGTTGATTCGTTTTCGAGCATTCTTTATACGAGAACCAATTAATGTCCTTAAATTATCCATCCTTCCTCCTCTCAACATATTATTGAATTCCCTTATATAATATACGTATTTATTGGTAAATATCAATGATATCTTGAATATAAATGTAGAATTTATTATTTTTCAATAATTCCTTAATATTACCCCCCTTTCTGATTCACCATTGGCTTTGTAGTGATTTTGTTTTTTACAAATCATCAGAAGCTTTCAGTGTAGTATAATCTCTTTTACCTATACGCTTAAAGGATCTAAACCTTGTGCAAACAATTTCGCAAGTAATCTCGATTCAATTGCATCCGTAACTTAAGACCGATACTTTATGAAAATTGAGGAGAAATCTAAAAACTCAATAAAACTACTTGTTCTTTTAAGGGGATCCCTTACTTCTTGAATTCCTTGTTATTACAAAGATGAACAATAACTTAGGAGATATTTGCACAACCCATCATAAACCATAAAAACCCAAGAAACACAACCCAAATGGAAACAAAATTGAAACAAATATCCGCTCCTTGAGCTAAGCTATTCTAAGGCAAAGGGGAGTTTCCCAATCAATAAAATCTCTTGATTTTTCATCTGTTGTAAGTTAGCTTCTGAAAAGTTATGAATAAATACCTAATTGAATATAGATATTATGGAACCGAGATGAGGATAGTATTCGGAGTTGTTGTTTTTATCTTTCTGCTTTTATCTTACATCAGCTTGGGCTATTCGGTTATTCTGAGCGTGATATTCCTCGTTTTAGCCCTTGTTACACTTATCCTCACCCTGCTTGACAACAAAAACCACCTTTTCCAATTGGACCAGGAAAAAATCTCTCTTAAAGGACAAATACTTAAAAAAGAAAACGGCAGGATCCTTTTCTGGAGCCAGATAAAAACAATCAACACCCAGAGTTTCGGATGGTTTGAGCTTTTAAAAAAAACCGAACTTAAATTAAATGCTGATGAAAAAATCACAGCATATTCATTTATGGAGGATTATTTTCATTTCCTTGGCGATATAACCAAGAAATCCCAAAAAGCGGAAATCGACAGGCTGACCACAGATCTTTTAGCCGGAAGAATAGAGCTATGAATAAAAAGATATTTTTCGTTCTTTTTTTATTCTTCATTCTTTTTATAAACATCCGGGCAGAATCGAAGATCTTCGACGAACTTGACTCTGTGATTGTCAAAGGGATTCACCTGGTGCAGGATGAAAAATTCGACCAAGCAATAGCTGAATTCCAGAAGATAATAGATTTTTATCCCAATGATCCGATAGGTTATTTTTTTATCGCTGCAACATATCAGACCTTAATAGATAATTATAGAAATGAAAATTACAAATCCAAATTTGAAAATTATATTGACACAGCAATAGAGAAGGGGAACGAGAAGTTAAAAACGGGTAAAAATACATCGGAGCTGTGTTTTTATTCAGGGGGAGCCTATGGTTATCGGGGTATCTACCGTTCATTCCGGGGAAACTGGTGGGGTGCATTCCGGGATGCCTTAAAAGCCAAACCGCTTTTAGAGAAAGCACTGGAGCTTGATTCCACACTATACGATGCTTATTATGGTCTTGGTGCTTATCACTATTGGGGAAGCATTAAATCAAAACTCCTATCCTGGCTGCCCTTTATAGGTGATGAGAGAGAGAAGGGAATTAAAGAGCTTATTTTAGCAGTTGAAAAGGGAAAATATACATCCCTGGAAGCCAAATACTCGCTTTTGAGAGTCTACAACGAAGAAAAGGATTACTATAAGGTTCTTGAGTTGAGCCAGGACCTTAAAAGTGCGGGAGAGGATGATCCTTTCAGGCTGTGGATGACCGCCCAGGCATACATGGGACTGAAAAGATGGGATGAAGCTTTAGAAACCTATAACAGGCTTTTGAACTTCTTCAAAGAGTCCCCTTATTACGACCTGGCAGCTGAGGTGGAGTGCAGGTACTGGATGGCTGAGATATTCTTTTACAAAAAAGAATACATAAAATCAATTGAACAACTGGGATTCGCTTTGGCTCATCAGGAAAATGTTAAAAACAACGATTATGCCAAGCCGATTATAGAGCAGGCGAAAGATTTAAAAAAGAAAATCCGGAAAAGGTTATCATCAAAGTGAAAATCTCAAAAGGACAGATGCTTATAATTTCACTTTTGTTTTTCCTTTTAAACATCCAGAATATTCCTGCTCAAAAAAATCCAGATAACTCAATCTCAAAGAAAACAGATCAGCTCATTCTAAATGGAATAGAAGCGACAATCAACGAAAATTACGACTTAGCCCAAAAAATATTTCAAAAAATGATCTCGCAGAGACCAGAGGACCCGGCAGGCTACTTCTTTCTGGGCTCAGCTTATCAGACCCAGATGATAGACTACGCCTCTGCTTTCAAGGAAAAAGATTTCTTCAGGTACATGGAGAAGTCTATTGAATTAGCTGAAAAAGGAATAGAAAAAAATCAAAAGGACATCCAGGCATACTTTTATCTGGGAAATGCTTATGGGGCATTAGCCGTGTATGAAGGGAAAAGAAAAAATCTGTGGAAAGCTTTTAAGTGTGCACTAGAGGCTAAGTCTGCGATAAAAAAGGCGTATGAGTTAGATTCCACCTTTTACGACTGTTACGTGGGACTGGGTTCCTACCATTACTGGACAAGCGTTTTAACCAAGCCGCTTCATTTCCTGCCCTTTTTCAAAGATGAGAGAAAAAGGGGAATAGAGGAGCTAAAAATAGCTGCTGAGAAAGGTATCTATTCAAAGGATGTGGCAAATTATGGTCTGATCTGGGTTTATATCGAAGAGAAGCATTACCGACAAGCCATAGAATTAGCAACAGAGATGGACAAAAAATATCCTCAGACCAAGCTTTTCCTCTGGCCCATAGCAGAGGCTTATTATCT
>Ga0111201_1032_pt1 | contig 23422 bp, 20 predicted proteins | sample DeeMarSWOR324_28_FD_80375 | JGI IMG/M metagenome (GOLD analysis project Ga0111201, IMG submission 80375) | candidate division Zixibacteria bacterium SM23_73_2 | reverse complement strand
TTTTGATTTTGTCATAGAAGAGGTTTAAGTGTGTTTACATACTTGAGACCGGAAGCGGTGTTAAATAATACCACTAGGTCATCCTCTCTGACCAATCCCTTTTGTTTTAGTTTTTTCAGACCAGCTAAAGTTGCTGCACCCTCGGGGCAGGGGAAAATGCCGGTCGATTGGGAGATATCCTTTATCGATTTTAAGATCTCCTCCTCCTTTACCGAGACCGCAGAACCTTTGCTTTCCCTGAGGACTTTTAGTATCAGAAAATCGCCCAAGGCTTTTGGAACGTTGATTCCAGAGGCAATGGTTTTCGAATTCTCCCAGAACTCAGATATTTCTTTTCCCTGTTGGAAAGCTTTTACTATGGGAGCGCATCCTTCGGATTGGACCGAAATCATCCTTGGTCTTTTTTTGTCTATAAATCCGAGTTTTTCCAGCTCATCGAATCCTTTCCACATTCCGATCAAGCCCGTTCCTCCTCCGGTTGGGTATATGATAACGTCCGGAAGCTTCCAGTTAAGCTGTTCTGCTAATTCATACCCCATGGTCTTTTTACCTTCTATCCGATAAGGTTCCTTGAGGGTGGAAAGATCAAACCAGTTTTTATAATTTCTATCGTTTTGCATTGCATTAGCGCAATCACTGATTGCACCTTTAACCTTTCTTATATCAGACCCGAAAACTCTGCATTCCAGGAGGATCTCGGGTTCGATTTTTTCAGGTACGAAGATGTGAGCAGCTATCTTTGCTTCAGCACAGTAGGCTGATAAAGCTGAGGCAGCGTTTCCCGCTGAGGGAAGACAGATATCCTTTATCCCGTATTTTTTTGCCATCGAGACTGCAGCTGACATCCCCCGAGCCTTGAAAGAGGAGGTGGGATTCTGCGATTCATCTTTTATTAACAATTTTTTTATTTTTAATTCTTCTGCCAAATCGTTTGCTTGAATTAAAGGAGTGAAACCCTCGCCTAAGCTTACAATCTCTTTTTCATCCTGAAGGGGTAAAAGCTCCTTATATCTCCAGATGGAAAGGTTCTTTTTATCAAAAGAATTTCTTTCAAGCTTTTTTTTCAGTTCGCCAATTTCATACCGGGCAAAAAGGGGTGCCCCGCACTGGCAGAGATTGTGAGGTTTTTCAGGTGAATATGAAGCTCCGCAGAGGGTGCATTTTAAGTTTTTAAAGAAGTTTTCTCTCATATCATTTTTCAGATAGTAATCAACTTTAATCGATTTGTCAACTATAAATAGAAGAGGGCGAATCATCTTGGAAGGTTTATAAATCAAGCTAAAGATGACACTTAAGTCGAGATTTCAACAAAAATAGAACTTGCCAATACTAATGGAATATCTTATCATAAGAATCTTATTAAATAAGCTATATCACGTATTTCACTTTTAGCTTAATTGATTTCATATGAACCTTTTTAATAATCTATCCAGTTTGTTCAAAGAGTACGATTTTCGATTGTGGCTTTTGGCTTTTGGATGGCTGGTCTCGGCTATGGGATTTGCCATGATCATTCCCTTTATAAGTATCTATTTTTATCAGGAATTGGGTATCCCGATGAGCGTTGTGGGAGCGGTATTTGGCATAGCCTCTTTGGGGCGGGCGGTATTCGGGGTGATTGGAGGAGAGGTTTCAGATCGGATAGGGAGGGTGAAGGTTATGGGGACTGCTCAGCTTCTCAGGGGTGTGTCCTTTTTAATAGTCACCTGGATCATTTTTAAAAACGGAGGTTTTTTACCCATTGCTTTGTTGGTGGTTTTCAGTTCCATTCTGGGAGGTTTTTTCCAGCCGGTGGCTCATGCCATGGTAGCTGACGTGGTGGGAAAGGAGAAAAGGGTGGAGGGGTACAGTATTGTAAGAATCGGGGGGAACCTGGGTTGGGCAATTGGCCCGGCAATCGGTGGCTTTGTTTCAGCGGTATCCTATTCGCTTCTTTTTCTCATTGCTGCCCTGGTCACTTTTCTATCCGCTTTTCTGATTCTTGCCTTTTTAAAAGAAACGGTTACCAAAGGTGTTGATCTTCCGAGGTTTAGATTTCAGGACCTTCTGGAAATAAGAAAAGACAGGCACTTTTTCATCTACTGCAGTATCTCTTTGGTTTTGTTCATTGTGGTTGCTCAACTGGTAGCGACCTTATCGGTTTACTCAGTGGACTGGGTGGGGATCTCCAAAAATCAGATGGGAATACTTTATACTTTAAACGGGCTAATCGTTGTTTTTTTTCAGTTCCCCATGTCCAAATTCATAAGAAAGTATAACTTAAGCAGGGTTTTATTCTATGGCTCTTTGATCTACATGCTGGGATATACCTCGGTTGGTTTTGCCAAAAGTTTCTTGTGGCTTTTTATGTGTATGGGAGTGATCACCTTGGCTGAGATAATAGTAATGCCTGCGGTTATGGCGGTTGTGGCTAACATGTCAAAGGAACCTCATTACGGAAGGTATATGGGTGCTTTTGGCTTGTTTCAATCCCTGGCATGGTCTTTGGGTCCTTTTATAGGAGGGGTGCTTCTGGATGTCCTGGCTGAACAGCCGGTTTTCATATGGTCAGGGGTGTCGATCTTAGCTTTGCTTTCCTCTATTGGATACAGGTGGCTGGGGAATAAACTGCCCCGGGCTTTTGAGACAAATTCTGGTGTTTGAACGTTTAAATATTAAAAAGGAGATTTTATGGTTAATTTAAAAGTTATCTATTTTGAAAAATCCGGACCCCAGAACACGGATTCAACTTTAAATAGTGCTAAACAAAGGGCAGAGGAATTAAACATTAAAGATATAATCGTTGCCAGCACCAAAGGTGATACCGGGATTAAGGCAGCAAAGCTCTTTTCGGGTTTTAACTTGGTGGTGGTGTCCCATTGCACCGGGTTCAGAGAGTCTAATTCTCAGGAGCTGAGCCATGAGAAAAAAGACCAGATCGAAAAAGAAGGAGGGAAGATTCTAACCTGCCAGCATTCTTTTGGGGGGATAGGAAGAGCTATAAGAAAAAAGTTTAATACCTATCAGGTGGATGAGATTGTCGCTCACACTTTCAGAACCTTTGGCGAGGGTACCAAGGTGGCGGTTGAGATAACTTTGATGGCCTGTGATGCTGGTCTTATCCCTTCCGGAAAAGAGGTGATATCCATAGGCGGAACCAGCACAGGTGCTGATACTGCTTTGGTTTTAAAATCTGCGAATACTCACAGCTTTTTCGATCTGGAGATAAAAGAGATTATCTGCAAGCCCAGAGAACACAGATAATTTACTTTTCGCTTTTACTTCAGGGGATAAAAAGACTTTGTGTTTTCTTACTTTAAATTGGAACCTTTTTTCAAAAGATTTGTAGAAATTTTTAAAAGATAAAGAGAGGAGGTTAAGATGATTAAAAAAGTATTGATTTTAGGTTGGGTTCTTTTCTTTGCTACAGGTGCAGTTTTCTCCATCTCTGCTTTCTCTGCAGAAAAAGAATATTACACAACAGAGGACAACGGATGGCTGGGGGTTTACATCGAGAATGTCGACTGGGATATGAGGGAGGCTTTAGATCTGGAATCGGATGAGGGCGTTCTGATCGCTGAGGTGGTTGACGACAGCCCGGCTGAGAAGGCTGGCTTGAAAGCCGGTGATGTGGTTGTATTTTTCAACAAAAGCAATATCGAGGATGTGGATCAATTTGTCAAATTGGTTAGAAAGACCAAACCAGGTGAAAGATCCGAGATAACGGTTATCCGGGATGGAGATAAAAAACAGATTTTCGTAAAGATGGGTAAAAAACCGAAAAAGGACCTTGATTACACGATTATCGAAAAAAAGAAAGAAAAGAAAGATTTAAAGCCCTGGTTTTACGGCATGAGAATATCCTCTATGGGAAGTACTGGTATGGAGATTCAGGATTTAACCGAGCAGCTGGGTGAGTACTTTGGGGTGAAGGATGGAAAGGGAGCTCTGGTAACCGAGGTGGAGGAGAACGGACCTGCCCATAAGGCCGATCTTAAAGCTGGAGATGTGATAGTTAGGGTTGGTGGAGAAAGCATCGATGATTGCGCTGATTTTTGGGAAAAGATATCCGAGAAAGAAAAGGGTGACAGGGTAAAAATCGAGGTTCTGAGAAAAGGGGACAGAAAGAATTTTACTTTAAGAATTGAGGAAGAAGAAAAGAAGTGGTTCTCCCAATTCTTTCCTGAGGTTCCCAAGGTTCCGGAGATCAAGAAAATCATAGTTCCAGAAAAGAAAATATTAAAAGAACCTTTAAAGGAAAAAATCTGGGAAAAAGAGCTACGCGAGGAGATGAAGGAGCTGAAAGAGCAGTTAAATGAGCTTAAAGAGGAATTGAAAGAGTTGAGGGAAGAACTGTATTGATTTTCGGGTGGAGACAAGCTCCGCCCCTACATAATGATTCTTATCCAATGTTGGTCAAGGGTACCCTACCCTTGACCATTTTTACATCGGGGTAAGGTACCCCGATGGAACGGAGAAAAGTTAAAGTGCCTTGAAGTAACAAAGAAAGGTTTGAATGGATTGAGGAACGATTAATCAAAAATGTTTGATGAAAAAAGAATTAAACACCGAAAAGACCCTGATCATTTAAAGTTTAGCCTATCACAGGTTGAGACAACCTGTGATACCTGATTTGGAAAACTGATTAATTTACTCTTGTTTATAGCTGAGTTCAATTCCTCCCCTTAACGATGTGTTAATCTTTTTTCAACCGAGATTTTATTTTCTGATACTCTTCAGCTTTAAAGGAGCGGTTTTTTATTTCAGGATCATATCCAGCTATCTGATTTTCAATCCTTTTGACCCTTTCAGCGCTGGGAGGGTGGGTTGCCATTATCTTCTCAAAAAATCCCGGCTGCCCTCCTTGACTTAATTCCAGAAATTTCTGCTGAAGCTGAACCATACCCTCTGGGTTGTATCCAGCATTGGTCATATAGTAGGTTCCGAATTCGTCAGCCTCGAACTCGTTCTCCCGGCTGTGAGCCTGTAGAAGCACCACAGCTCCCAAAGTTACCGCATTCTGGGTGATCTCACTTGATTCCCCTAAGGCAATGGAAAGAAGAACCTGTAATCCCAGTGCCTTCTGAAGCCTTTTCACCCCGTGCCGGGCAACCACGTGGGAGATCTCGTGAGCTAAAACCCCTGCAAGCTGTGCTTCGTTGTCCATTATCTCCAGAAGACCGGTATAAATGTAAATGAAACCCCCTGGACAGGCAAAGGCGTTAACTATGGGGGTGTCTATCACCGAGAAATGATAATCCAGGTCAGCCCGGTCTGATATTCTGGCAATCTTTTGACCTACATCATTAACGTAGTTTTGTACGATTGTGTCCTGGGAGATGGGATTGGTGGTGTCTATCTGGGCGGAGAATTCCTGCCCAATTGATACCTCCTGGTCGGTTGAGACCAAAATCAAGCTCTTTTTTCCACCGGGACCTGTGGTTGCGCAGAAGAGGAGTAAGAGTATTGAGATAAGAGAGATGAGAACAGCGATTTTTGTTTTTTTCATTTTTTTAACCTTTGAATGTTAGTCGACATTCTTAAATGCCTGATGAACGATCTTCTAACTTTAAACAGCAATGGGAGACCACAAGGGTCTCCCCTACATATTAATTTTATTTTTTCTCCTTTGATTTCTCTTCAACTCCGAATTCTTTCGATTTCTTTGCTAATTCCTTTAATTTCTGGTCGACCAGAAAGTTCACGGTGCCCGGTTCAAAATCTCCATCATCTTTTCTCTTTCCTGCTTTTACCCTGGTTAGAATCTCAATTCCCTGATCGATGGTCTTTACCGGATAGATATGAAACTTTTTGTTTTCCACGGCTTCCACAACCTCTTTTTTCAACATGAGGTGTTCAACGTTCTGATGGGGGATCATTACCCCCTGGGTTCCGGTGAGACCTTTCAACTTGCATACATCGAAAAAGCCTTCGATTTTCTCGTTCACTCCCCCAATCGGCTGTATCTCTCCTCTCTGATTTACCGAACCGGTAACCGCTATATCCTGGCGCAAAGGTAGCTCAGCCAGACTTGAAAGAATTGCATATACTTCAGTGGAGGAGGCGGAATCTCCGTCCACGCCGGAGTAGGATTGCTCAAAGCACAAGCTGGCATTCATCACCAGAGGTTTATCCTGTCCGTATTTGCCATTCAGATAACCTGATAGAATCAAAACCCCTTTATTGTGGGTCTTGCCGGAGAGCTCAGCCTCCTTCTCGATGTTTATCACCCCGGATTTTCCAACTGAGGTTTGAGCAGTTATTCGAGTTGGCTTTCCGAAGATGTAATCTCCCAGATCGAGAACCGAGAGACCATTTATCTGCCCAACCACCTCGCCTGTGGTATCGATCATTATGGTTCCCTCATCGATCATCTCCTGGATTTTATTCTCTACCAGACTCACTCTTCTTATCCATTCTTCGATAGCCTTATCGATGTGTTCCTTTTTCACATACTTGTTATCATCTTTGTTTGCCCAGTAATTTGCTTCCCTTATCAAATCAGCAATGTAGGTGAACCTGGCGGAGAGCTTGTTTTGCCTTCCAGCCAACCTAACCCCGAACTCTATTACTCCACTCACTCCGCTAGCATCGAAGGGTAAGAGCTTTTCATCTCCGGTGATCTTTTTAACAAATGAGGCATATTCGTGAATATATTTTTCATCCTTGGGCAGAACCGAGTCAAAATCTGCTTTTATCTTGAAAATCTTTTTGAAGTCCTCGTCTCTTAAATATAAAAGACGATAAATGAAATCATCGCCGATCATTACTACCTTAACATTAACATTTATCGGCTCCGGCTTGATCGCGGAGGTGGTGAAAAGATAAAATGGATCATAGGCTTGAATCTCGACGATGCAATTTCTCAAAGTCCTCTTCAAGGCTGGCCATACTCCCGGCTCCACCAGGGCATCCAGTGCGTTGAAAACCACGTACCCACCATTTGCCTGTAAGATAGATCCAGCTTTGATCTTGGAGAAATCCGTTTTCCATACACCTCCCCGGGAAAGCGCTCTCTCAACTGTTCCAAAGAGGTTTTTATAGGTGGGATTGGTCTCGATGATTACCGGGGTACCCTTGGTCTCGGAATTGTCAACCACCACATTAACCTGATATTCAAAAAAATCTTCTTCCGGTTCCACAGGAGGTAAACCGGGGATGGGGGACTCCGGCTGGGCTTTTTTCTGTTTGAATCTGTCGATCTCGGATATAAGGGTTTCGGAGACCTCATCCAGATAAGAATTCATCTTTTGGTTTTTGTATTTGTTTTTTATATCATTGACAAGATCATTAATCAAGGGGAGAATGATCTTTTTATCCAGATCCGAGAGAGCTTCCCCTGCTTCCTTGGAAATTCCCCTTGATTTTTTGAATGTAATTTCCATCTCGGATATTAAATCCTGATGCTTTTCAACCAAAATTTTATACTCCTCTTCGGAGAATTTACCCTGTTCCACCATCTTTTCAAGTTCGGAAAGGTTTATCGGTTTACTGTCAACTATAGGTTGAACATCGGGTCTTACAAAGGGTCCCATCTTCACCTGTACCAAGGCGAAATTCTTTTCTTTTATTTTGTTTTCGAACTCCTTGATTATGTCCTTCTGCCGGTTTTCGAAACTTTGAACCAGTTCTTTTCTCCGGGATTGATATTCCTCTGAATCGAATACTTTGGGTATGTTATTATTCAGTGAGTCTATTAGATCGCTTATGTCCTTTTTGAAGGCGTTACCTTTCCCCGCAGGAAGAAGTATCATCCTGGGCTGGTCCGGATGCTTGAAGTTGTTGACGTAGAGGATGTCATCCGGGGATTTCTCCTTTTTCTCCAGCTGTTCCAGAAGATGTTTTATGGTGGTAGTCCTTCCGGTTCCCACCAATCCCACTACGAAGATGTTGTAACCCTTGCTTTTCATCTCCAACCCCATCTTTATGGCATCGGTTGCCCTTTTTTGACCGATAATCTCGGTGCAGGGAGGGATTTCATCGGTGGATTTAAATTTAAAAAGTGAAGGTTTGCATCTCCATCTTAACTTTTCTAATGGTAATTCTTTATGATTATTCTCGATTCTTTTTAACATTTTAATCCTCCTTTAAAAACACTTCTTTTATCATGATCCTTCGGGTATTCTATTCTGAGATATGTATGATAAGGGTACGGATGAACGTAAATGCAGATCCCTCTGGGGAAAGGGGATGGTAACCTCATGTTTTCTGAATATCTCATCGATTTTTATATTAAGGTCGCTTATCACATCGGGTTTTTTCTTTGGATCAACTATCCAGGCTAAAAGCTCAAAATTCAATGAGGAGTTCCCGAAGTCGGTGAACCATACCCGGGGAGCGGGAGATTCTAATACCTGGGAATGACTCCGTGCCACTTCAAGAAGCGATCGAATCACCAGGGGGACATCCGAGCCATAAGCCACTCCTACTGGAACGTGCAGTCTGATCTTGGGATCCCGGTGGGACCAGTTGATAACCTGAGAGGATATGAACTCTGAGTTGGGGACTATTATGGTAACATTATCTACGGTTCTTATGTGGGTTGCCCTTAAACTTATGTTCTCAACGTCTCCCAGGATATCTCCTACTGTTATCCGGTCTCCAATCTGGATGGGTCTTTCAAAAAGAATTATCAATCCGGAAATAAAATTTGCTGCTATGTTCTGGAGCCCAAAACCGATTCCAACACTCAAAAGTCCGAATACTACCGCTAAAGATGTGAGATTTAAGCCGATTAATTGAACTCCCATTATAATGCCCAGCCCGATTATCATATAATGAACTATTCTCGAGATAGCGAGCTGAATTCCCATATCCAGCTTGTATTTCGGGAATATTCTATTTGTTATAAGTCTTCTTATCCCTCTGGAGATGAGGTAGAAAACAAGAAGTATTACTAATACCATTATGATGGAGGTTAAACTTATAGGCTTCTGGTTTACATGGAAAAGCGGAAAGTTTATAATCTGCCCTATCTTTTTTATGATTAATCCTAAATTTTCCATACCCTTACCTCTTTTTTAACTTAGCTCAATTATAATAGATTATATTACAAATCAAATCAAAAGTAAAGAGAATTTTACATAGGAAGGTTAAAAAATATTCAAAATCACTACAATTTGAATGGTAAAAAAGATAGGGAAAGGGTGTTTGAGAAAAGTAAATTTAATATGAGAATCTTTTATAATCTTAAAAATCTTTTGACCAAAACCAGGGGAAAAGAGGCTTTCAAGAAAGGAACAAAAAATCTACCCCATAGCTTTTTGGTGAAGGGATCCCAACTCTCCAAATATCCAACTTCTCCGGTTTCAAGACAAAAAGAAGATCTTTATTTCAACCAGATGTCTTTTCCGGCTGAGAGTTGGGATCAGAGTATCAGGATAAAACTTTACCGGTTTTTAAGGGATAACATACCAGTTTTGAATTCCGCTGTTTGGGTTTGGACCAGGTTCTGTACCCCACCGGGTCATTATGAATTTAAAGGTTCAGATGATCAAAGTCTTTTGGATAAGGCTAAAAAGGTCATGGACGATATGGAGCAGAGGATCTTTGGCAGCTCCTTTCAGAAATTTGCCGGGATCGAATCAATGCTTTTTCAATTTTTCAGCTCGCTTTTAACCGATGGGGCGGTTTGTGGAGAGGTGACGGTTTCACCCAATGGGGAGAGGCTGGACAAATTCTTTTTCATAGATCCTGCTACCATAAGGTTTAAACTTAAGAATGGGATAGAATGGGAACTTTATCAGGAGCAGAACGGAAAACTGGTCAAACTCAATCCCTTTTCTACCTTTTATTATGGGTTGGATGTGGATCCTTCCGACCCCAGGGGGAAAAGCATTTTCTCATCTGTTCCTTTCGTTGTTAGAATCGAGCAAAGGCTTCTGGAGGATATGCACAAGACCATGCACAATGCCGGATATCACCGACTTCACGTGAAAATCAAGCCTCCGGAAAGGTTCTCCTTTGAATCGGATCAGGCTTATCTGGAGAGGGCTAACAGGTATTTTGAGGATACAGTCGAGATGATGAAAAAGATAGCACCGGAGGATAATCCGGTCACCTGGAACGATGTGGAGATAACTTACGTTGGTCCATCCGGGCATTATTCCTCGTCAAGCTCCTGGTACATAAATCATAAAACCCTGATAGAAGATATATGTGCTGGTGTTCATCTCGATCCTTTTATGCTGGGATATTCCTACGGGCCTGCTTACAATTGGGCTCAGATAAAATATGAGCTTATGCTGAGGTTCGTGGTATCGATCCAGTCTCCAGCTGGAAGATTTCTGGAGTGGTTGAGGAACCTGGAGTTAGCACTTAAGGGGATTCCCTTAAGGTGCACTCAGCATTTTGACAATAAAAAGATCTTCAATCTTCTGGAGAAATATCAGGCTGAAAAGATCAGATTGGAAAACGTTTTAAAGAAAGTAGAATCCGGGTTTATCACCCAGGAGCAGGGGAAACGGGAGTTGGAGAGTGGGCAGTAGTCAGTAAACAGTAAAAAGTAGACAGTATTCAGTATGTACAGGAGATTGGAGAATTAAGATTTGAGGAAAAATTGATGATTTAGATTAGGAAGAATTGAAAGATTGGTTAAAAAAAGCGTCTGGAGAAAATTTGTATCTGATCCTGTCCTGTTTGCCAGGGAGATTTTGGAGGTTGAGCCTCATCCCGGCCAGGTTAAGTGGCTTTTGAGTTCGACCAAGCCTGAAAATGCCTTGCATACCGGAAACAGATGGGGCAAATCTGAAGTTCAGGCGATAAAGATACTTCACCGCTGTTTTTTTAAAATCAGAGAATTAAAATATAATACAGCCAGAGGATACCAGGCTGTCAATGCCTCGATAACCTTGGATCAGGCTAAGATAATTTTCGAAAAGGCGATAAGGCTTTTGAAGGGGAAAAGGAAAGCCGAAGCTTTGGTGAAGGATATTACGTTCACCCCCTTTCCCCATATAGTATTCGGAAATGGCTCCGTTTTCTGGGCGAGGTCCACCCAGAGAAGGGGAGAATATCTTTTAGGTCGTGACTATGACTATTTTAACTTTGACGAGGTGGCTTTCGAGCCCCATCCCGAGTACGTGGTTGAGCAGGTGGTGATGATGAGGCTTGCGGATAGAGCAGGGGTTTTGGATTACACCTCCACCCCTAAAGGAAAAAACTGGTTTTTTAGAAAATGCGAGTGGTTAAAGGCTCATCCCCAATATGGCTACGTTCAGAATGGGGATGCCCGTGAAAATCCCTATGTGAGCAGAGAGTACCTGGAGAAAAAGATTTCAAGTTTGTCTCCCAATAAAGTTGCCCAGCAGATCTATGGTCTTTTTGTGGATGATCCCGACCAGGTGATTTTAGAGAAGTACATATCGGAGGCTACCTCAAAATCCTCGGGTCTTTCTCCTCCTGTGTCGGGGCATACGTATTGTCACGGTTGGGATCTGGCCAGGAAAAGAACTTACACCGTGGGAGTTACCCTGGATATCACCCAGATACCCTATCAGGTTGTAGCCCTGGAGCGTTTCCAGAGGGAATGGAAAGATGTTTATTCTGCCATAAGAAAAAGAAAAAAAGAATATGGTGGCCAGGTGATAATAGATTCAACCGGCTTGGGAGACGTGGTCCTGTCCGAGCTTTCCGATATCAAGCCTTTTGGTTTCAACTTCGGGGAAAGGGGAGGCAAAGCCAAAGCTGAGTTGATCTCCAATTTGCAGCAGGCACATGCGCTGGGTAAGGTTGCCTATCCCTATGTTGAAAACACCGCAGAGGATGGTGAGGTATGGTCTTTGCAGGATGAGCTGAGGAATTTCTACTGGGATTCAAATACGGAGTGCGATGCGGTGATGGCACTGGCTTTGGCTTTATGGTTGGTCCGGGGGAATATAGAGAAGCCAGTCTTCGTTTTGCCCAGGGTGGATAAGGTGTAGAAGAATTGATAGTTTAAAAGTTTAATGGTTTAAAGGTCTAAAGGGAGGGATTGGGGATTGAGATTTAAGAAAGAGGAATAATCTAAAATTAAGTAGACTAAAGGGGGGTCATTTAAGGATTAATTTTTAAAATTAAAAAGAAAATTATTTCAAAGCTAAAGCTTTGTGCTAATTATATTTTTACCGCTGAGTTAAAAGCCCTTTTTTAAGTTTAATTAGAATACTCAACAGTGATTAAAAAAAACGCCTCCCCGCCTTTGGCGGGGAGACGATCCCGAGAGAAGGTTGTTACTCCTGGTGGTTAGGAGTTTAACGTTAAAAATTCATATTCTCTATTAATCCCTTTAAGCAAATAGTATGCCCTTGCAGGTTTCAGGTGTTGGGATTTATGTAATAGATTGTTATATATAATATTAAGCTAATGCCTTAAAGTTTAAGATTAAATTAATATTATGAAAGGTGATGCATAGGGTGGGTAAATGCGTTCACGATTAATGATGGATTTGAGAAGGTGGAGTTGTCAATAGGCAGTAAACAGTAAATAGTAAACAGTAAACAGTAAACAGTTTGATGACACTTCAGCTGTGAAATCCGATATAAAAGAGGGCAACCCCGCCAAAAGGCGGGGTTTTAGGGGAGCATTATAAGACACAGGGGCTTTGAGTTTCAGGAAAAGCTTTTGGAGTTGGGCTTTTCCTACAGAAAGAAGCAAGTTATCGTCAAGATGCTTCGAATGGCATCTTTGCCCAAAGCGTTATCAAAGGTTAAAAGAATAAACAGAGTCACGATTATGATGATCAATGTAAAAACAACATTTTTCGATATCTGATTTCTCATCTTTATAACCTGTTAAAAGTTATTAAATCTTTCATCTACTTCAAGAATCTGCAACTTCCGTGCCAAAGGCTAATATTTTAATTTATTCAAATCCATACACTTAAAACCTCCATTTTAAATCACTAAATACAGGTTATGCAACCTCTTGCACACTTATTACTATTTATGCAGAATCACTACATAAAGGATGGTTAATAGGATATAGAAAGGGGAAGTGAGAGTGATAAGAAGATGATAAGTAGACAGTATCCAGTAAGCAGAAAGAAGAGATGTGAGAGTTGAAACTCAGATATGCCAATGTTTTTCAAAATAAGCTATTTGAAGGCTTGATCCATTCACAATAAAAAAGTGAGTTAAAAATTAGATGTTAGAGGAGTTATTAGGAAATTTAGAGGGAAGATTAACTGAGGAAAAAGAAGTTGTCTCTGATGATCTGGTTTTTTTGATAAACTCGAAGATTAAGCCTCTGGTACCAATCAAAAAGGATCAGATTTTTGTACGAGCGATGTTTTTGGTGTCGGATGAGGTTAATTCATATGGTGGATGTTTTCCCTCGGATGAGCACGAAAACTTAGTTTACCTTCTGGTCGATTCCCCGGTTCTGGTGGGGCACAAAAAGGATAAGCTCCCCATAGCAAGGAATTTCAAGGCTGATCTGATTTCCAAGGAGGGGCACAGTTGGATTAAGGTGTGGTTTTACTGGCTGAAATCCTCTGAGGGGGCTGTTTCCTTGAAGGAGAACATCGACCACGGGATCTACAAGGAGTGTTCTCTGGGATTTTTATTTGAATTTCCGGAGTGTTCTATCTGCGGTCAGGATATGAGGTATTGTGAGCACATTCCTTTTAAAACCTATCCCCAAAATGGTCGCGTTACTCAAGCTTACTTTAACTACAGAAAAATAAAAAAGGTGCTGGAGACCTCCCTGGTGTATCGAGGTGCTGTGCCCAATACCTCGTTAACCAGGGAGCTTATTTATCAGAAGCACGAGTGCAAAGAGGATTTATGCGGGTTGAAAAGATTATACCGTGAGGTAGTAGAGGGATCGTTGAAAAAGATGGGATTGAAAAATCAGGTTAGGCTGGCTGGCAGCATTAAGGATAAAGGATACTCGGATCATAAGGTTGATATAATCTGTAAACCCGAGCTTAGGGAGAAGATAATATCCCTTCTGCCAGCCAGCTATCAGGATAAAGTCAATTTCATCCCGGATGAATCGGAAACATCCAAAAAACCAAAAGAGGAAGACGCGGTTTCACCTTTGATTTTTATTCCGCCCACAAAGCCTTTTAAGTCGGAGAAGGTCTCAAATGAGTTTTTCTTTTTGGATGATTTAAACTTTTCATCCGGTGAGTTTATAGTTGAACCAAAATACGATGGGGTAAGATGCCAGATTCATAGAAAAGAAGAGAAAATAGAAATATTTACCGACAATGGTGAATCCATTAAGAACAAATTTGCTGATTTGATCAAGCATTTTTTGCAATCCCAAAACCGCTCTTTTATCCTCGACGGTGAATTAGTCAGATACAGGGGGAAGACCAGGCTTTCCTACAGAGATGTGTTTGAGTTTGTGCAGAAAAATGATTTTCTTTTTGACTCCCATTTCAAATACAAGGTTTTTGATATTCTCTTTTTGAACGGAAGGGATCTGACCAAAATCCCCTTGGCTCAGAGAAAAAAGATCTTAGAAGATAGTTTTTCGGAGAATGAATTTTTTAATGCAGTGAGATTTGAGAAGGTATCCGGTGATAAAATCACAGATGTTGTAGAGAAAGTTTCCACTTCTGAAGGGGCACTTATAAAAGAATCTAACTCGGGATATTTTGACTCAAAAGACTGGTACAAATGGAAAAGAGGTCTTCAGCTTGATGTTTTGGTTACCCGGGCTATGAGGAACAAGGGAGGCACATTCAATTACCTTTGTGCAGTTGGATCAGAAAAAAAACCCTTGATTCTAGGCAGCACATATTCCACCAACATTCAGGCAAATCCCGGGGACATCCTGAGGGTCCAGATAGATTATCTGGATAAAGAAAATGACGGATTCAGCTGGCATGCTCCTAAGGTTCTGGACAAGAGGGTGGATAAGAAGGAGCCTGACCCTGTTTCGATTTTACACAGGATGATCAGGGAGAGGGATCTGAGATTTGAAAGAAAGAAAAAAGAAAGGTTTGTACTCCAGGAGCACTTCTGGGAGGAATCCAAACATCACCATCTCAGGTTTGAAAAAAAGGAGATAGCAGCTGGTTTGACCCTGTTTAAACTGAATTTATCTGAACTGGAAAGAGGGAAAAGGTTTTTGTGCGATTGGAAAGATGAGCAAGATTTGAAATGGGTGGATTTCGAAAGAGAAATTCGACCTGAGGATTACAAGGGAAATTCAAACCGAGATTCGGTCGCTCATATTAAGATTTCAGATCAAGGGGAATATGAAATTCTAAAGGAGGAAAAGGATTTCTTCAGCTTCAGGATAGTTGGAGAAACTTTAGATGGGGTGTATCTGATCAGAAAGGTAAGGCTTAATGGAAGTCTCAGGTGGCTTTTCTGGAAAAAGAGAGATTGAAAGGTAATATTCATGACTGCAAATAATAATAAACTATTTTCAAAGGCAAATCTGTTTCAGTTTCTTTTTGCTTTTTTTGTAACCGCTTTTGGGATAATAACCGCATATCATACTGCGATTTTCGGAATAAAACTGGACCTGGCAAAGAAAGCTGAATCTGAGATTGTGAATCAACTGGATAAGAAGCTTTCCAAAATTGAGATACTTTTAAACGAGAAGCTTCTGACCAAAGATGAGTTTTATCAGTTCAAAGATCAGATGGATAAGAGATTGACCAGGATAGAATATAAGTTCAAGATCAAAAAATAAAATTTCTTATGAGGAGTGATATGAAAGAGATAGAATTAGCCAGAAAGTTAAATGATTTCGCAAAACTCATAGGCGATGAAAGCGTTGAGGAGATCGAGTTCGACTCTTTGAGGCAAAGCCTTGAGGAGTCAGCTTCTTGTTTAGTTCAATTTGAGAAAACGAAAACCCTGTGCGAAAAGCTTCTTTCCGATTTTAAATCGGAGATAAAAAGGATGGCGAATTTCCTTTCATGTGCCAGAGGTGAAAACTTTCCTTTGAGTATGGTGGAAAAGCTTTTAAGCTCGAAGAATTTGGATTTCGACGATCTGGTGCTTTTGAGAAAAAAGGTCAAAAACGAGTTCGATAATGCTTTTCCTTCCAAACCGGTTTCAAGGGTGGCTGAGAGAAAGGACATCTTCGAATCCAGGATAAGGGAATTCAAAGTAGGTGATGGTTATCAATCATAAAAAGAGGGTTTAATCACCCGGAATCGCTGTCTTAAAAGACATTTTAATTTTTTATAAGGCGAAAGGAGAAATTGATGACAATAAGAGAACAGGATTTAGAGGGATTGGGCGCAGTATACGCCAGCTTTGAGATCAAGCAGACCGGCGGGGTGGATGATCTGAAAGACGAGGATATCGGCAAGGCGGTGAAGATAATCGGTAACAATCAGGTAGGACCAACCACCGATGGTTCGGTGTTTTTGGGAAAGCTGGTGGATTTGTCCCTAACCGATGCTGATGCGGGAAAGAGGGTAGCTACGGTTCAGATCAAAGGGGTGCTGACCGTTCCTATAAGTTCGACCTATCCGGAGGTGGGGGACCGAGTAGTGGGAGGTGCGAATGGGACGGTTAAGAAGGCTCCAGCATTGACAGGATACGACCCTGCTGGTGGTAACCTTGCCCGGGGTATGGTGATCGCTGTCAGCGGAACCTCCTCTTGCACCATGACTGTTTAACATTTTCTAAAAGGAGAAAAGATGATAGAGGATAGATTTTTCAACGAGAACTCGCCCGAATTTCAAAGGCTTGTGGAGCTGGCCTCAAGGGAGAAGCCCATCTCGGGGAATGTGGATCTGTCCCGGGCAAAGGAGGTAAAGGTGACCCGGGATACCTTCCTGGAGGCTCAGAAAAACGGTTTGAGTTTATCCGAGCTTCTGGAGACCGAGGATTACGATCCCTCTGATGTTGGATCGCCCCTGGATGCTTTTGAGAGGCAGCTTGCGGTTCATGGTATAAAGGTAAACGGTAGGAATGCGATAACAGTGGAGCTTTTCTACAAAGGAGCTCCTGCCCTTCTCCCTGAGTTCATGATGAGGGAGATAAAGAGGGGGCAGAGGATGAGGCCGGAGCTGGAGAGGATCGTGTCAAGCTCCAACCAGATCTCCAACTCCCGATACACCCCTTTCCATGTCGATGTTACCCCAACCGATAATAAACTTTCCCTGCGTCCAGTGGGCGATTTCGCTGAGATACCGACCATCACCGTGGGAGAGCAGGTTCATACCATAACTGTTCCGGATTACGGAGTAACTCTCAAAACCTCATATAAGGCGCTGAGATCCAAAAGCACCACTCAGTTCAAGGTTTTGCTGTGGTACATCGGGTTCCGGCTTCAAGCCGATAAGATGGCTCTGGTTGTGGATACCATGATCAACGGAGACGGGAACCAGAATCCAGCCAGGGTTGTCAATACCGAGACCTCGGGAAACTTTACCTATTCCGATCTGGTCGGGCTTTACAACGAGTTTTTCCCCTTTGAGATGAACATCATCCTTGTTCATAAGGATAAGATCAACACCATTCTGAACATGGAGGAGTTCAAAGATCCTATGGCTGGTTTTAAGTTTCAGAAGACCGGAGAGCTTGTATCTCCTTTAGGATCAACTTTGATTCGTTGTGATGATGTACCCTCGGATCTGATCATAGGATTGGATAATCGATTCGCCATTGAGGAGGTGGTTTCCTCTCCGCTTATGGTGGAGTATGACAAGGTCATCCAGCAGAAGCTGGAGGAAGCGGTTATCTCCGAATCGGTGGCTTATGCCAAGGTGATAAAGGATGCCTCCCTGGTTTTGGATTCGGTGTGGTCATGAAGGGCAGGTTAACTGAGAAAAAGCGTGGCTTTGTGCAAAACGGAGCCACGCTGAAGGAGGAGTAGATGTCTAAGATATTGGTGAAGTTTTCGCAAAAATACGATTTCGTCCTTTTCGATCCTGAGCAGGGTCTTTTGAGAAGAAAAGGAAAGGGAGAAGGATCGCCGACCGAGGTGAACATGACCTCATTTGTTCAAGCCAAGATAAAAGAGGGTCTTTTAACTGAGGTTTCCAGAAGATCCAGGGACAAGTAGATTATGGAGAAGCTCATCGACACATCCAGTTCCTTTTATGGTACGGGAATCCAGCCCCAGGGTAAGCTGTTTAAGGTAGGCTCCGGTCAATACAAAAACAGGGTTTTGGCTCTGTACCCTAAGGGTCCTGAAAACCTGGTTTTTCGTTGGGCTGATCCTCCTTATCTTTTCTGGTCCGATCCGGAAAACTTAATCAGCGATTCTGCGGATTATCCATGTACAGGCTTTATGGATGAGGATGGAAATCTATATGTGGTTTACACCCAAAAGGACGATTTCAGCTTAGGATTTTTAAAATTATCCTTTAACGCTGGAACCTGGTCACCAAGCTCGGTACAAACCATATGCGGGGTAGAGACGAATTACTATCCCGGAATCCTAAAGGATAGTACGGGAAGGTTGTGGGTATCCTGGTCCTTTTATGATTCCTCAGCTTACCGGTATTATGTGCAGGTGAAAAATTCAGTTGACGATGGAGTCACCTGGGGACTGGGTCAAAACGATCCAGGTACATCCCTGACCAACGGAGAAACCTCCTGCTTCTCCCAGCTGGTCTTTTTATCCCCTCACATATTTTGTTTTTACTCGGATGGAGGTACGAAACTGGCTTACAGAAAAATCGAGCTCTCCGAGAGTATCTGGGAATCCGAGGAGGAGGTCTATTCCAGTTCTGATATCGATTCCGATTTCTATGCCTCCGTATCTGCGGATAAAAGGATCGGAATAGTTTTTCCCGGAGCAGCCTCTCTTCTTTACAAGGAATACGATGGAAACAGCTGGAGCGGATTATTCACCGCTGACTGGGCTTTACCGGTGAGTCCCACTCTTAAGTTTCTGGAAGAGGTGCCCTACCTGTTCTATGGTAGAAACATCGGGGAAAAACAGAATCAGATGTTCTATACCCGGCTGGAGGGCGGTTCATTCCAAGATCCGATTCCTTTGATCTCCGGGGCAAAGCCATTTGACCGGGTATTCTGTTATGATGAGTCTGCCTCAGAGGAATATCATGAAAGAACCTCTGAGGCTGAGGACACCACCTCTGCTGATGTGTTCCATCCCGAATCCAGCGCCTTGGTCAAGGATATAGACGATTGTTTGTATTTGGGCTCGGACTTTAAGTTCAATCTGATTAACATGATCCTGTCCACATCCGGGATAGGGGGTGAGGTAAGCTGGGAATACTGGGGTGGGGAAGGGTGGAGTGTTTTTGTTCCATACTCCGGCTCCTATCATCTTGATTCCGGGCAGAGTATCTTGCTATTGTGGGTGGATCTTTTATCCTGCCCATCAGATTGGCAGAGGTGCGATGTTTACCAGAAGAACAAGTTCTGGATAAGAATCAAGGTGAAGACCACTTTTACTACCGCTCCTGTGGGATCGCAGATCACCTGCGTGCCCCAGGGAAAACATGTAAATGTGATCTAAAAGTATTGAGGAGAAAAAATGGCATTTACCAACATAGCCCTGGTCAAAAAGCATATCATCGAAAACCATCTGGGAGGCGACCTGATAAAAGATTTGTCCTTTCAGCTTTCAGGCGATGAATTTCTCAAGCTTCCTCATGCTAATTTAAAGAGCGGTTCGGAGAAGGTCAAGGGGAAGGAGAGCTTCTCGCCCACCAGGGAAAAGATCAACTTTGAGTCTGACAACACCGCTTATCTTTCCCATTCGGAGCTTATCCGGGATTCGGTGGTTGTGGCATCCGATTCTTCCCTGGGTCAAATCTATACCGAGAACGTGGATTATTCGGTTGATTTTATCCGGGGCAGAATCAGCAGAATAGAGTCGGGAGCTATACCGGATGGAAAAAGTGTGGTGGTCTGGTACTTTTTTTACCGGGTGTATCAAAGGGACGCAGATTACAAAATCAATTATACCAAGGGAGAGGTAAAAAGGGCGGGATCCGGCGTTATCGAGGATGGTCAATGGGTTATTCTGGATTACCAGATAGAATTCGGTTCCCTTGGGGATGAGGTGGTTGAAAATGCTATTGGTGAGGCTAATGAGAGGGTATTGAAATTCATCGATACCACCTATCATAATTCCGCTGACCAGGGATTGGTTACTGCTGAGACTTATCTGGTGGTATCGATCGTCTGTAACGTCAAGTCCAATCAAGCTCAAAGCGGGATTCTTTTATCCGGAAACCAGGCGAATTTCTTGTCCAATGCCTGGGAGAGGTTATCGGATTCGTACAGGAAACAGGCTTTTTTGATCTTAAGCGACTTCGCAAAAAAAATTGGTGGATTTACATCACCCCAAGGGGTGAGGAGTAAAAATTGAGAGGATTTTCATGGCTAACTTAACTTTGGATTATCTCCGGGGAAGGAGGATGTGGCTGGTTCGGAATTTCGTGGTTTGGGGTGAGGGGTACGGAGATGATTTTCTTTTTCTCTATACTCAACTTGATTCGCCGGATAAAAGAATCGTTTTTAACAATTCCTTTTTGGGCGGGGAAGCACAGGAGGTAAACTTTTCTTCGCTTTACGATTTCAAGGGAAATCAGCTCCCGGCTACGATCGATCATCCAAAGGTGGTCGTCCTTCCCAGAAAAGAGCCCTTCTGCTTTGTTCTGGGTTCAGAGACGGAATCCGGTTTTAAGATTTCAAGGAAAAAAGGAGCTGAGGAGAACGGCTTGGTGGACCTTTTAATCGTGGAGATGGGTTAGGTTACATCTATCCGAAGAATTCATAGAAAAAGATCCCGGTTATGAAAAAAAAGACAACCAGGAAAAAAAAGAAAGCTGTCTCCGAGGAGGATTTCCTGGAGGAGCTGATCAAAAAACTGCTGAAGAAACTCAACAATAAGGATTACAAGCCGACGGTCTCGGATGCGATTAAAGCAATACAGTTGAAAGAAAAGCTGAAGAGAACCTCTGAGGCGGAGAAGATTTTCTGGGAACTGATTGAAAGGATAAGAAAGGAGGAGCTGGGGAAAATTGAAAAATGAACAAAATTTAAAATTAAAAATGAAAAATTTAAAATTGTTTTCAAGATTAATTCCCCTTTTTGCATTTCTAACTTTGAATTTGTACAGCACCTCCTTTGCTGAATCGGTGATCATACGTCCCAAGGGGGATAAGGGGACAAATGAATGGACTCCCAATCCCACAATAGAAGACCAAAAGATTCAAGCTTCCTCAGACGATGCAGAGGAATATCAGTCCGGACAGACCACGATTGACGAGACCTTTATCGATATGGATGGTGGTTACAAGTGGGGAGGCATGAGATACACGGGTATTGCCATTAACCAAAAAGACAGCATAACCTCGGCAAAGCTGACCCTGAGGGTTTATCCAAATGAGGATGACCCCAACCTTGATATTTACTGCGAAGATGCAGACGACGCATCGACTTTTTCCACTGATAATTATAACATCAGCAACCGAACCAGGACAGCCAATTATGTCAATTGGACTGAAACTGATATAGGAAGTGGGATTAAGGATACTCCGGACTTGATCTCCATAGTTCAGGAGGTGATCGATCGAACCGGTTGGGGTACTGGGAACGACATCGTTTTCATTTTCGATGGTCTTTCCGGCGGGGGCTATTTGGGCTTTTATACCTGGGATTATATGCAATATTACAGTCCCTGGCTGACCGTTACCTGGGCACATGTTCATCGGGTGGATGAAACAACCGCGGATGATGGAGATTATGTAAAAGAGCAAACTTTAAACCAAAAGGAAGAGTGGGATACCGAAAATGTAACCGGCACGATTCCCCCAGGCGCTGTTATAGATTCAGTCATACTTTACGAGAGGGGCAAGTGCGACCTTGATGGAAATTTAGATCTCCAGGGAAGAACCGCAGGTTTGAAGATTGGATCGGATTATACCTGGGGCATCCAGCGAAAAAATTCAAACTGGAGCACCTTTTATCAAAAGCTTTCCGCTCCCGGCAGTAGAAGTTGGACCAGGGATAATTTAGATAGCCTGGTGATTGCGGTTAAAAAGTCCTATTCCACTGGAACCTCCTATTACGTTTATACCTCTTGGGCTTACGTTTGCGTGTATTGGCATACTCCCACGGAGGGGATAAATCGACAGAGGTTAAGAAGGATAAAACAACTTTTGGGAGATAATCATGAAAAAGATCGTTTTAACGGTATTTTTTTGCTTGCTTATTTTTACCGGAATATCTGAAGCTGCTCCTGTCTTCGGAGATGGGACCTTTGATCGGGATACTATCTGGATTGACTTCACCACCTTTGATACCCTGGGCTTTGCATCCGATTGTGACACCTATTTGGTTCGACGATTCTATCACAGCTTTCTGGTCGACTCCACTTTTGGCACCTCCTCCACCAACAAAGTTCGCACTGGCTATTATTCGATACCCAAGAGAGCTTTTGACGGCACCCATTACGGACAATATTCGGTGGAGATCGAATGGCATATCGACCAGAAGGCATTTAAGAGATGTCATAACTACGTTGTGGTCAAGGGAGGATTGGATTCCACCAAAGTGGAACTTGCCGGAATCACTCACTCAGGCGCAACCATTCCCACAGTTACCGATGTCACCAATCCAGTCGGAGTGAACGGTGGGAATGTGGGATCGTGCACCACGGTAGTCAACGCCGTAAACATCAATTCCAACTCGGATATAACAGCCATTAAGAACAAAACCGACAAACTGACTTTTGAGGGGAACGATTCCCTGATAGTGGAGAGGGGTGGTCTTAAGTCTGGTTTGTCCACTTTTGATCATACCACAGACAAGGTTACCTTAGCTTCTGGCACTCATACCGGAGCTGTGATCCCGGTGGTTACTGCTATTACCAATAATGTGAATATAAATTCTAACTCCGATATCACGGATATTAAAAACCAGACCGACAAGCTTAAATTTGACGGGTCCGATAATGTGAAATCGACCCCCCAGACCGGGGACTGGTTGACCCACTCGGATCTGCCTTATATGGCTGATACTTTTTGGCTGAAGGATACAACGGAGTACCAGGACAGTTGTGGAACAATGGGTGAATATCTGGTACACAAAGCAGGTGGAGGAGCTACTGCTCAACAGATCTGGGAATATCAGGGAGAGATTGACTTAAAGGATACCATCCCCAAGGTCCACGCGGTCAATACCGATCCCGATACCACAGCATCACATATCTGGAGCTGGTCAACTAGAACACTGACCTCAGGGTCCGGTTCCGGAGCGAATCAAGCTTCAATAAAAGTGCTGCAATCATCTGACTCGGCAGAGATCGTGGGAGCCCAGGTCCAGGTATTGAATCTATCCCAGACCTCCACTTTAGGACTTTTAACCACCGATGCTTCTGGAGAGGCGACCTTTGCTTTGGATAACGATACCTTACTGGTCAGATTATACAAGCCGGGATGGTCTTTCACCGTTCCTGAGACTTTGAAAGTATTCGGAGATAAGGATACTACCTATTACGGAGCACAATTTGATCCCGGTTCTCCTCCCGCACCGGATTTGTGCAGGGTCTATGGATGGAT
>Ga0111201_1031_pt1 | contig 23470 bp, 13 predicted proteins | sample DeeMarSWOR324_28_FD_80375 | JGI IMG/M metagenome (GOLD analysis project Ga0111201, IMG submission 80375) | candidate division Zixibacteria bacterium SM23_73_2 | reverse complement strand
AACTCCCGAGGCCGGACTCGAACCAGCGACAAGGTGGTTAACAGCCACCTGCTCTACCGACTGAGCTACTCGGGAATTTGTAATAATATTATCGAAAAGAATATAAAAATATTTGAACCTTTGTCAAGAAAAACCATGCTTTTATTTTCTTGGCTAATGCTTATCTGTTTTCATGAAAAGAAAAATTCAAAAATAGAGATGATTTTAAAATTTTTGTCTTATGGAAGTTATAAATCTAAAGATCATCCTAAACATTCATATGAATGTACACGTTATCATTCCCCAAAATATCTTTTAATTTCCCCAGAAGCTCCTTGGAATGGTTAATCCGAACATTTTTTATCCTCATCCTCAGGTTCTCATCTTCCGTTTTTATGTGAAGGAAAACATCCGATTTGCCGGGATAGGAGGACAAGATATCTTTGATTTCGGAGACCAGATGATTTCCGCAGTTGCTTTTCTCCAGAACTAAATGTAAAAAGCCTTTCATCTTCTGATATGCCAGATTCAAAGGAATGATATCCCTGGCTATTATCTTTGGCTTTTCGCTTTCCTTGGTGGAGGTCCTTCCCTTTACCAGGACCATCTGGTCAGGTTTAATCAGTGGGTTTTTGTTCTTGTAACAGTCCGAAAAAGTCAAAACCTCCACCTGTCCCAAGAAATCCTCCAGGGTAAAGAAAGCCATAAGATTCCCCTTCTTATCCACCGTGGTTTTCACGCTGGTTATTATTCCCCCGGAGACCAGCTCCTGATTATCAGGAAGGTTCTCCAGAGATTCGGAGGTGTGAGTGGTAAACGATTTCAGCTCCTCTGAGTATTTTGCCAGAGGATGCCCGGATACGTAAAGTCCTAAAATCTCCTTTTCCTTGGATAAGATCTCGGAGAGGTGCCATCTGGGAACATCCGGAAGTTCTGGTTCTTTTTGTGAGACCGCCGAACCTAAATTATTGTCAAAAAGGGAGGTCTGTCCCATTCTTTTATCCCTCTGAACTCCCTGAGCATACTGAATTGCCAGATCAACCGAGGATACAAGCTGGGCCCGGTGTTTGTTTACGGAATCGAAAGCACCTGCTAAAATCAGACTCTCCAGAGCCTTTTTATTTACCACCCGGAGGTCAACCCTTTCGCAGAATTCGAAAAGAGATTCGAACTTGTCAAAATTTTCCCTTGCGGAGATTATCGATTTGATGGCATTATCCCCTACGTTTTTTACCGCGGCAAGCCCGAACCTGATTTTATCCTTAGCCACGGTGAATTTGCCCACGCTCTCGTTTACGTCCGGGGGCAGGATCTCTATACCCATCCTCCTGCATTCTTCCATTAAAATGACTATCCGGGAGGAGTTGCCCATCTCCGATGACATGGTGGCAGCCAAAAACTCAACCGGAAAATGAGCCTTGAGATAGGCTGTCTGGTAAGCCAAATATGCGTATCCCACCGAATGAGCTTTGTTGAAACCGTAGCGGGCAAAGCGGGAGATCAGCTCAAAGATCTTCTCTGCTGTTTTCTCTTTAATCCCGGTCTTTTTTGCACCCTTTAAAAACTCCTCTTTCTGTTGGGCCATCATCTCCGTTTTTTTCTTGCCCATTGCCTTTCTCAGAATGTCGGCTTTGCCCAGACTGTACCCGGCTAAATCCGAGGCGACCTTTAAAACCTGCTCCTGATAAACTATAACCCCATAGGTCTCCTTTAAAATGGGCTCCAGAAGGGGATGCTCATACTTCACGTGCTTTTTGCCATGTTTTCTTTCAATGTACTCGTCGATCATCAAACTGTCCAGAGGACCGGGGCGGTAAAGCGCGTTCATCGCAGTCAGATCCTCCAGGCTTTCGGGCTTGAGCTTTTTCAGATAATCCCTCATTCCCGACGATTCGAACTGGAATATACCCACGGTCTCGCCGTTGGAGAAAAGCTGGAAAACCCTTTTATCGTCCAGAGGTATTTTATCTATTTCAAGAAGTGTATTTCTTTTTTCACTCAGCATCTTCTGGGTTTCATCGATAACCGTCAGGGTTCTTAATCCCAAAAAGTCCATCTTCAAAAGCCCGATCTCCTCTATTCCTTTCATATCGTACTGGGTGGTGATCTCATCCCGGTTGGATTTGTACAGGGGTAGAAATTCGGTTAACTTAGTTGGAGCTATTACCACCCCAGCCGCATGGGTTGAGGCATGGCGGGAAAGACCCTCTAAGGTCCTGGAAAAGTCTATCAGCTTCTTTATCTGGGGATCGTTCTGATAAAGCTCCTTTAGCTCGGACTGAAGGTCCAGAGCCCGATCCAGTGTCATATCCGGCTCCCAGGGGATCTTTTTAGCGATTTTGTCCACCTCGGAATAGGGCAATCCTAAAACCCTGCCAACGTCCCTTACCACAGCCCGGGCTGCCATTCTTCCAAAGGTTATTATCTGGGCAACATTGTCTTTACCGTATTTGTTTATGACGTATTTAATTATGTTATCCCTACCCTGATCGGAAAAATCTATGTCTATGTCGGGCAAAGAGATTCTTTCCGGATTTAAGAATCTTTCGAACAAAAGCCCGTATTTTATAGGATCGATATTGGTGATGCCCAGAGAATAGGAAACCAGACTGGATGCAGCTGAGCCCCTACCCGGTCCCACCGGAATACCCCTGGATTTTGCATAATCGATGAAATCCTTCACGATCAAAAAATACCCGGCATAGCCCATCTGCTTTATTATCTTCAGCTCGTATTCTAACCTCTCCTCCAGACCGGGAGTAACCTTGGAATATTTCGAAGCCAGTCCTTTTTGAGCCAGGTACTCCAGATAAAAGTCCAGATCAGCATAACCTTGAGGAACCGGAAGGTGGGGGAGGTGGAATTTTCCGAACTCCAGCTGAAGATTGCATTCCTCCGCTATCCTTATGGTGTTCTCCACTGCCTGGGGAATACCCTCGAAAAGCTTTTTCATCTCCTCCGGAGATTTGAAATAGAGCTGGTCTGTCCCGAACCTCAACCTGTCGGAGTCAGCGATCATCTTTCCGGTCTGGATGCAGAGCAGCGCATCGTGTGCCTCGGAATCCTCCCTGTTGAGATAATGGCAGTCATTGGTGCAAACAACCGGTATTTTGGTTTCACCAGATAGCTCTAAAAGCAGCTTTTTGGCTTTTTTCTCCTCCTCGGTTCCGTGATCCTGAAGCTCCAGATAGAAGTTTTTTTCTCCGAAAATCCTCAGATAATCTAAAGCTGTCTCTTTTGCTTTCTTATGTTTGTCATTTGACAAAAGCCAGGGAATCTCTCCTTTTAAGCAGCTGGAAAGCCCGATTAAGCCCTCGGAGTGCTTTCCGAGAATATCTTTATCGATCCTGGGCTTATGATAAAAGCCCTCCAAATAGCCAGCAGTGGATAGCTTTATGAGATTTTTGTATCCGGTCTGGTTTTTGACCAGAAGTATCAGATGAAAATTGGTATCCGGAAGCCCTCTTTGTGGCTGTTTTTTGGTTCTTTTTGTTGGTGCCAGATAAACTTCCGAACCGATTATCGGTTTAATGCCTGCAGCTAAAGCCTTCTTGTAAAACTCTATTGTCCCGAACATATTTCCGTGATCGGTAATTGCCAGGGCGGGCATCCTGTATTCTTTGGCTTTTTGAATGAAATCGTCTATCTTCAAAGCCCCATCCAGAAGGCTGTACTGGGTATGATTATGCAGGTGGACAAAATCAGCGCGTTTCATCTTGATTCCTTTTCAAAGATCAATCTCATTTTATCAAAATCTTTGTCAAAAAGCAATAAGAAATTTTTTTTATTTGCAGTTTAAAGACAAATAATCCCTGGTGAACAATGCTACTATTGTCTTTTTGGTATTTTATTCCTCAGAAGAGACTCAGAAATTGAGTTGAAAACCAACTGTTGGAACTATTTCTTTTTGATTTTGAGGATTTTGATAAAAGGCCAATGTGGGGAATTGGAGATTCGATCGGGACAGTTCTTTTCCTTTATCATAATTTTTAGTAAAGTTGGTGGCGGCTGCCAAACCTGCTACGCTTCCAGCTCCGGCAATTGCCAAAGCAGTCGAGGATTCGTCAACCTGGCCTAAAAGATCGATACCTAAACCAAAAACTGTACCGATAACCCCGCCTAGATTTATCAACCTGACCCTGGTTTCGCTCATCTTCACGTTCTTGGTTGCAATTCCAGTTCCCAGGATGGCGATATCGCTCCCCAAAAGCATGTCCCTTAAAAGTTCATCACCCTCATGATCAGCAACTGCAGCAAGGACCAATCCGAACCAGGCACCCCACTCTAAACCCGAACTGGTCAGGGATGCATGTCCCTCTGAGAAATCTATTTGGTTGGCAAGAAAGGTGGCAGCCCCGATTCCGACCAAACCACATATCTCTCCTACACCGACGACATCATTCGCATCCATATCACCCATAGCACTCCATCCTATCCCCTGCCATGTTCCCAGATGCCCTCCTAAGGAGATCATGGTGGCTTTCCCTTCTGTGACGTTGGCATCTCTGGTCAATTGATGGGCTATTGCCAGGCTAACCGGACCGCCCAAAATGAGGCCCAAACCGTAAGCTTCGGCTGATTCGGCTTCCAGCCAAACAGGGGTAGCAATTCCCAGCCACACTCCATAATAGCCTGAGAAAACCAAAAGCTCGGTTCTGCCAGATTGATCCAAAAGGGCTCCTTTGAAAATCAAGGCTTTCTTTGTTTTTAAGAGTCTGAAGATATCTGACCTGAATTTCTTAGCCTCGATTGTCTGAGGTGATTCTGGGTAGCTTTTAACAAGATCAGAAATAATAACAGAACTCAGATCGTATCGTGCCTCAGAAGCGTACTTAAGCGCAAGTCGGTACATGAGATTTGCCTCGACATCTGAATCCACCCCTTCGGATTTCGAAAGAACCAGGTAATTTTCGGTTAACTCTACGTGGGATCGAGTAAGATCAACCGCCTCTTTTGAGATCTTTCTCGACCTGTTATGAGTTCCTTCAAAATCCTCCCAGGTATAATCCAGCCTGAATTTCGATTCTGATAATCTTACGATCTCCCCTTTCTGGAAGTTCTTTATATCCGGGAAAAGGTGATAAGTCTTTTTTTCAGAAGAATCGATTTCGGTTCCAATCGATTCGCTGAGCGATATCGGTTCATTATCTTTAGCTTTCAACCCTGTGTAAGTCAAGCCAAGGATAAAAACAAAGATTGTGGTTAATAATTTCACATTTAATCTAAATACCTTCATATTATACACCTTCAAATTAATGTTAATAGGTGAAGTTATCTCATCCTCCAAAATCTCGAAAACCCTTGTCTCAAAAACCCCTGTCAGGTGGTGACATTTTTTTCCGTTTTATAGAAAGTGCTTTCTATTAATGTAATGTTATTTTGCAAAAAAACAAATTTATCTATCTTTCTTTGAGTTTTTCTAAAATTAAAAGAAACTTTTCCCTGCAACCAATGCAAACTAAAAATTCTCGTTTAAGATATATCTGTTCCTCGATTTCTTTTTCCGTTAAATCCTTGGTATCCTCGATAATCTTTTTGATTCTTTTTTCCATGAAATCAACAGGCTTTTCTGATAAATCCTCTAAATATCCATCAAAATCGGAGATCATCTCAAGTTTAACCCGATACCTGGTTTTACCCCTTCTGAATCTTTTTCCGCAAAATTCGCAGCGGGGTTTTTTATCGGTGACCATCTAAGAATAAGCTTTGAGTTACACTTTAAAAATATTAATTTTTTGGAATCCTCTTTCTCCTTACCCAAATCTACAAATCTGAGTTTAAGGGTATTTCCTCATCATCTTAAAAAGAAGCATTCCAGCTAAAAACCCACCGATGTGAGCGAACCAGGCTACTCCTCCTCCCTGAGAGCCTATAGATGGAAGTCCGTAAAGCAGCTGGAGTATAAACCAGAATCCCAAAACGAAAAGGGCAGGCACCCTGACCATCCTGATAAAAAATCCGAAAAAGATCAGAGTCCAGATCCTGGAGTTGGGGAATCTTAAAAAATAAGCTCCCAAAACCCCTGCTATCGCTCCGGAGGCACCCACCATGGGAATCTGGGAATTGGGGGAGATTATAATGTGGGTTAAACTGGCTGCCAATCCTGAGAGAATATAGAAAAAGAAAAATCTGAAATGTCCTAACTTATCCTCTACGTTGTCTCCGAATATCCACAAATATAACATATTTCCACCTAAATGAAAAAGCCCTCCGTGCATGAACATCGAGGAGAAGAGGGTGAAATATATAGGTGCTGGCAGCTCAGGCGTTAGCTCCTCGAAATGAACTATCTCGTATGGAATTGCTCCATATTGAAATATGAAATGATTGAAATACTGCCCCTGGGCTAACTGATAAAGAAAAACCAAAACATTGAGAGCAATCAATCCTTTGGTAACAATCGGCTTTCTATATGATGGGATATCGTCTCGTAAAGGGAGCATATGATTATTTTCCTAATTAATATTAGTTTGTCAAGGGGAAAAAATCTCACGCTTTATCCAAAGTGGGAAATTTCACTTGTTAAGTAATTTACTATCCGCTATTTAGTTCTATAGAGTAATATAAGTCAACCATGCCACAAGGGTTGGTCGACTATCTTTTTGGCACAGGTGAACTGTCTTTTTAACCTCACCCTAACCCTCTCCTTAAAAAGGAGAGGGAACCTCTCCCCTCTTTCCCAAGGAGGGGATTAAGGGGAGGTTTTGTACACACCCTGATTTTATTTTATCAAGTAGACTATGCCGTACTTAACCTAGAAAACTCCTAATAAGTGACAGCTCCTACAACAGTGCCACAGCTAGTGCAGTACACTAAATAAAAGCCTGGTGGAACACCCACACGTTTCGTGGCAAACTGTGTGTTTCCACATGCCGGACAATTTGGCTCCGCTATCTTTACCTCCTTGCTGAGAAAAATAGTTAGATACTTATTCCTCTATTGTTTCCTTTAAAGTGCCTAGTATATAGTATCTATTTTTTTAGAAGTTACTATCAACTACTTTTACTGTAAAGCGAAATCTCCCGCCAAAGGGCTGTGCTTATTTCGCCGGGTATCTTTTAGCTTCAGGGGTGCTGTTCTTATAACTTTCAATTTATACCAGTTTACGTTTATTTTATTACCTTAAACCTACCCTCCACCACATTCAAATTTCCCATCCTATCCCTTGCCCTTATCTTCAAATTATGCCATCCATAAGATAGATTATTGTTCGGTGTGGTAATCAAAATCGTCTTCTCCGGATCATATTCCGGAATCATCCACTCTCCATCCAGTGTAACCTCGATATCCTCCTCTGAACCAAAACCGGAGAGGTCATCTTTTATTTTGACTTTTATATTTGGCTTTCTTCTTCTGGTACTTTTTCCATTTTGAGGATATAAAATCCTTATCTCTGGTGGGTTCGAATCCTCCAGAAGCGCATACTCCGATAAATATCGAACCTTGCCACTTACTTTTTTAATTAATTGATCTTTTTCCTTTCCCACGAATCTCCATTTGTCCCTGTTCAATTCATAAATTGCAAGCTTATCAGGATTTGTATCTTCTTCATCATAAAAAAGGGAAATATCTGCATATCCGGAAAAGGGAATATCCTCAGGCTCAAAAGAGTATAGGCTTCCAATTACCTTGTGCTTGATTTTTTGAGGAGGGTCCTTTTTCTCTATTTCTAAATTTATGGATTTGTATACCAAACCCGGACTAATCCTGATCGAAGCCATACTGTCCAGAGAAAAAGCCTTCCCCCCCCCATCAGGGACAACCAAAGCTAAAGGAACTGGTCTGGTTAGACTTATCATATCTTTGTAAATTGTCATCCCGTCTATAAGAAGCAGAATCCCCTCCGATTTTGTCTCTGTCATAAGAAAAGTGGCTGAGTAGGATTTTTCATCCTTCTGCACGAAAGATATGGGATCGAAATTGAAAAGCCCGTTTTTTATCTTTACCTCCGGCTCTTTTTGGAGGATTTTGTTGAAAGATAAATCGACATTCAGATAACCATCCTTATAGGAATGCTTGAAATCAAAATCAGTCATATCTTGTGGATTTTGGTTTTCGACACTTTCTCCATTGATTAATAAATATCTATAATCCGACTTCAGTCCATCCCCATCCTCAGCCTGAATTTTTACCAGATAAGGGTCCTTGTCCTCGCTTTTCCACATGAAACTGTAATTTGCAAGAGAATCACTTAAGCTGGTCAAAATCTTCTGGTGAACAAACTCCTTTTTTAGCCAGTCTATATTTTCAACCGGGCTTTGCTCAAAGGTTATAAACTTAATATTGCTGTCATCTTTTAAAATTCCCTCAACTTTAGTGCCGTAATCAGACTCTGAATTTACCAAAGATAAAATCTCCGGTCGCCGGTTAAACAAAAGGAAAAATTCCGCACCGCGCGAGTTTCCACTGGCATCATAAGCTAAGATCTCGATTTTATGCTCTGGGTGGCCTTGACTTTCGAATACCTGGGAAGTATTTATCAAACCATCCCGGGGGGATTTCGTCTGATAGAGATTCAAACTGTTTCCGGATTCCACAAATAGCTTGTAGAAATTCAAATTTCTCTTTTTCCTGAGCTCGAAATCGCGATCCAGCTCCACCATCCAGGAGCTCTCGAAATCTATGGTATCGTATTGAACAGAAAAGAAAAGCTCTCCATCTAAATAAGCCTCAAGGTTATGTATTCCGAAATACTTTTTGTTCATCCTGTCATAACAGCAAACCTCCAGCCCTACCTTCCCCCAGATGGTGGGAGTTTGCTTCAAATAATATGTATTCTTTTTTTGGTCGTATGCGAAATCGTATATCTTCGTTTTATTCTCACCGTCCACACAGGAGTTTTTATCTTCAGGTTTGATCAATAGTTTTCTGAAAACCGGGGAGTTCCGGTCGGGCACTGAAATCCCGTGGGTCAAAGGATTCAAAGGGCGGTTCTGGCTATCCCTGAGCTCGAAGTGGAGATGAGGCGCACCAGCTCCTGCTTCACCCGAATACCCCACCATCTCACCTCGCTCTACCCTTATCCGGTTTTCCTCCAGGAAAAGATTTAACTTATAACTTTTGTTCTGAATCTGCTTCTCCCTTATCAACTTTTCTATTTTGGGAGCGAATTTCGACAGATGTCCATACACAGCGTATCTACCATCATCCAGTTTTAGATAAAGTCCTTTTCCGTATCCCCAGAAAGAACAATAAATTCTGAAAACCCAGCCGGACTGGCAGGCAAATACTTTATAACCTGTTTTACCAAAAGTGCTTATATCGATACCCGAGTGAAAGTGGAAATTTCGGTGGTCACCGAAAACCGAGGTGAGGTTTTTCGATTCTTTCAAGGGGAAAAAATAATCTGAGGAATCTTTCCCTGAAGCTTGAAGTATGATAAGTAAAAGAAAAATCAGGATCTTTTTTAACATAATCTAATATTAGTTTCAGCTTATTTTTTGTCAAACTATTTATTGGGATTTCGGTAAAAATCCCCTTGAGAAAGGTATTTTTTTTCGTATATTAAAATTGATTTCAAAAAGTTAAAATAAAAAGGAGAAAATGCGAAATGATGAATTTAATGCGAAAGCTGACCCGGCACATACTCTGGATCGTGATAGCTGCTTTTGTGGGAACGATAGTCTTTGCCTGGGGCATGAGATTTTCTGCCGGGAAAAGGAAGGTGGGGGTAGTAGCTACCATAAACGGCCAGGACATTCAATGGCAGAACTTTATGCAGATGTACGAGCAAAACCTGGCCATGGCAAGAGAACAGTATGACGATATAGACGAGAACCTGGCTGAGAGGATAAGGGACAATACCTGGGAAAATATGGTTTATCAGGTTCTACTTAATCAGGAGATCAAAAAAAGGAATATCGAGATCAGCGGAAAAGAACTTTATGAGTTTTTGAAAAGATTTCCTCCAGCCGAACTGAGACAAGCGGAGATCTTCCAGACCGAGGGTAAGTTCGACAGCTTGAAATATTTACAAGCCCTGGCTGATCCCAGGATTCCCTGGGGTCAAATAGAGGCTATGATCAGACCCCAGCTGGAGGTCACCAAATTGCAGGAGCAGATCATCGGGCTGGTCAGGATCACCGATGAGGAGGTAAAAAGAAATTATATTTCCGACAACGAGAAAGTCCAGGTAAAATATATCCAGGTCTTGCCAGACGAGTTTAAACCCCAGGATATCCAAGTAACAGAAGACGAGATCGAAAACTACTACCAGTCTCATCAGGAGGAGTTCCAGCTTGAGGAAAGAGCTCAGCTCGCTTATGTGAAGTTTGAGAAAAAGCCATCTTCCGATGATGATATTAAGGCTAAAACAGAGCTTGTGGAAATAAAAGAGCTGGTGAATGAGGGTGAGGATTTCGGTGATCTTGCCCTGGAGTATTCTCAGGATTTGGGTTCTGCAGAGAACTTCGGGGATTTAGGGTGGTTTGGAAAAGGGGAGATGGTTAAAACCTTTGAGGATGTGGCTTTTTCCTTAGATGAGGGGGAGATATCCGAGCCGGTCAAGACCAAATACGGATGGCACCTTATTAAAGTTATTGAGAAAAAGAAGGAAAAGGAAGAGACAAAAGTCCATGCCAGCCATATCCTGATAAAGGTGGTTCCCTCGGAGGAGACCATAGAAATACTCAGGGCAAAAGCTGAGAGTTTTCTGGATGGTGCAAGGGAATTGGGATTTGAGAAGCAGGCTGAGGAGGATTCCCTGGAGGTAAGTTCAACTAATCTTTTTGATAGAAACAGTCTGATCCCACAGTTTGCCAGGATAAGTGATCAGGCATTGGATTTTGCTTTTGAAAATGAGGTGGAGGAAATCTCGGAGGTCTACGAAAGCGAAAATGATTTTTTTGTCTTAAAGCTCGTAAATAAACAGCCAAGCAAGATTTCACCCCTGGTTGAGGTAAAAGCAAGGATTAAAAATATACTAACTAACCAGAAAAAAAGTGATCTGGCTCACCTGGAAGCAGAAAAAATCTATAACGAGATGAAATCAGAACAGAGCTTTGAGAAAACTGCTTTGAAATTCGGAAAGGAAACATCCCAAACTGAGATGTTCTCTCGCAATGATTATTTAGCTGAGGTGAAAAATTCCCCGGAATTTAAAGGAGCAGCCTTTGCCCTGACCCAGAAGGGGCAGATCTCGCCTCCGGTTAAATCCGATAATGGAACTTACATATTGAAGTTCGTATCCAGAGAAGAAATAATCGAGGAGGATTTCTCCGCGGTCAAGGATTCCCTGACCAACCAGCTTCTGATGCAGAAGCAGAATCAGGTCTTCTCCCAGTGGTATACCCACCTTAAGGAGAACGCTAAAATTGAGGACTTCAGAGAAAGGCAGTACCAGCAGCAGGCACCGTATTAAATTGTATTAATTTTTCTTTTAGGTAGCCCACCCTACCCCTAAGGTGGGCGCTCAAGTTTTTACTATTTTTAAAATAAAGAAGCCTCGCATTGCGAGGCTTTTAAATTAAACTTTCTCTTTTAATAACAGGGTAAGGGTACCTGCTTTAATATCAATCCAATTCTTTTTATTTACTGACAGGGTGGGGGACCGCTTTTTAAAAGGTAATTTGCCAGATAGATTACGTCTCCAATGTTTATGTTCGTGTCGCAGTCCACATCTGCGGATTCCAGAGGATCGGGTGCCGGTCCTCCCTTGAGCAGATAGTTGGCCACGAAAATCGGGTCAGCTAAATCCACCTTTCCATCGCAGTTTACATCACCGGGTGAAGAAGCCGCAGCTGGTCCAACCCTGACATCATCCAAGTAGAAACCTTCTCCATCATAAGGATATTGACTATCACTCATAAAGGCGAACCTGAGCTTTATGCTGGTGCCCGGAGGAATAGAGGAAAGATCATAGCTGTATTCCAGCCAGTCGTTCCCGGTGTTCAAAGATGTATCCAGTGCTCCGCCGGTGCCGATGAAATCCAGGGTATCAACTTCCCCCTTTGAGATTTTGTCCACCAGCACGTACATCCCATCCACCCCGTAATTGGTGACATCGTACCAGAGCCAGAAGAAGAGATGGTGGTCAGGTCCTAAAATGAAAGGAGAGCTTTCCAGCCAGCTATCGGTATTGTTGTTAAAATACCAGGATTCCTCCACTCCGTTGTACCAGCTCCAATCCCCCGAGTTTTTGCGGTTGGAGGAGAGATGCCAGAGGTCTTCGGTTCCTCCATGAGTCCAGCCAGCTTCTCCTGACTCCATATCGTCTTCAAAACCGGGTTCCCCTATGGTTAAGACGAAACTGTCCTCAAAAACGTATCCATCAGTGGTGGCGGTTTTGAGGCTGAAGTGGGGGAAGTTATCATCCGGACAATCAGGTAAAATGTATACCCCGAAAGTCCGGTAGCTGAATCCCTCTGAAGAAACATCCCCAAAGCTTGCGGTACTGTCGTTGATCTGGATATAAGAATTGGATGTGGAAAGGATACCGGTAACTCCGGAGGCAAGCTCCTCTCCCCGGTTTTTAACCAGAATGTTCAAGCCGATGGTCTCACCCGGTTCCGGAATTCCATTGGTGTTTCCGGAGAGATCGTTTACCGAATAGCTTTGATACTCCAGAAAGGGGGTAACCACGGTGAGGGTAAATTTACTTTTCCAGAAGCTCCCATATCCTGTATTTATCTCCAGATCCAAAATGACAACGTGGTCGTTGGGGCAGCCAGGAACAACCGAGAAGCTATAGTTTCCATAACTGGTTGCGGAATCTCCCGGATCAATGGTCCCGAATTCCTGTAAGCTGTCGATTAAGTTTAAGTTGGGGTCCTGGGAACGGAGGATAGCATATACGTTATAAGCAGCCTCGCTTCCGAAGTTTTTCAAGGTAAGGGATAGATCTATGGTCTCATCTGGATTCACCAATCCGCTCCCGTTACCGCCCGAGGTATCGTCTGTCTTGTGGCTTTGGTATTGCACAAAGGGTCCGTCGTCAACTACCCAGGCGCTGTCCTGATGGGGGAGATAGTTGTGAGCGGTTGTGGTCACGTGCAAAACTCCCCCGGAGGAAGGGACGATTTCGAACCCGATTTGTCCCTGAGGATCGGTTAATCCCCTCTGGTACACTTGTCCCTCCTTCATCACGCACACCAGAGCCTGGGGTACCGGCTCGATCCCACCATCCCTGGAAACCGTAACGGAAAAATATGATGATACATCGGGGATGGTATCGGGATAATCCACGGTCAGATATTCCGGGGTGTCAGTCCAGATCGGCATCTCCGGTTCTCCCAGAAGATTGACCTGGTACATGCACCAGCGATAGACGTTTTCCTGCTGGGAGAAGGGAACGAATTCTGCCTTCATATCCGCAACCGCAGCACCAATATGATAGAATCCCCGGGAGAACAATGCGCCGTAGAATTCTCTGTCATATCGGTCTGAATAACCGTACTCGGGATTTCCCGGCGAGCCCCATCCATATCTTGAATTTCCGATGAAAGCCACTCCACCCCCATCAGGATTGTTGATGAAGTGTTCGGCTATGCAGTCATAATCGAAAGCCGCGGGCCAGCAGCCGATGGAGAACAGTATAGAGTTCCTGGGACCATTGGAGAGATTATCCATATCCGATCTGCTAAGATACCCGCTTCCCGCTCCCATCAAGCTGTACCAGGCGTGTCCATCGTGATTTATTATGTTCTGCCCCTGATTCATGGCTGCAAGAACCGAGGAAGTGCTCTCGTTTCCCAGATCCTCGTAAAGCTTGGTGATGGGATCGAACTGAGGGGGAACGTATTTTTCATCTATCAGATCCTTGGCCAGCCCCGAGTTGGTGTAGGGATCATACCACAGAATCTCCGCGCAGAAAAGCATATCGGTCTGATAATCGGTGGGGGGATTTATCTGGTAGGTTAAAAGCTTGGAAACAAAAGCCTCTGCGTCGGATATGGTGCTGCAGCTGGCTCTTCCCACAAAGATGTCCGCATACATGTCAACCGAATCCCCCACCTCTCCATAAACGTGGTCTCCATCAGCATCCCAGGTGCCGTCCAGATCGGAGAAATAAAGATCGCATCTGATATCGTTCTCATCTGGATTACCCCCCCATTCACAATCCATAGCCCAACAAGCCCTGTCAGGAACCACATTGTTGTCTCCGCCCAGAAGAACCCAGACGGTTCCCCAGTTCTGGTAGGCATCCTGGATGAAGTTTCTGACCTTCTCGGCATTATCGTATCCCGAGTAGTTGGAGTAAATCCAATCTGTAGTTACTATTGTTGCTGGTACACCCTTTTTTGTTTTCCAATCTGCTAAAGGCTGGAAAGCGGAAACGAAGGTATCATCGGTGATGATGACATACTCGTAATCTTCCGGAGGAAGCAAAGACAAGGATAGATTCTCGGGTTTCAGCTCAAGGGAAACTCCTTTGGGATTTAAGCTCTTTTTATCAACAGCTTTTCTGTACAGGGCTTCTGCAGGCTCAGACCTTTTTTTCACCGGAAGGGGAGTTTTCCCACCAGGGGCATATTCGATCCTGAATTCTATATGGTGATAAAATCTCACCCTTCCCTGAGAAGGGATATACTGAACCGGATAAACTAATATGCCTGCTAACTGGTATCCGCCCAAAAATCCGCTCTGGGTGTACTCCACCAGTTTGCCCGGGTATTCTTGTTTTAAATTATAGATCTTCACTTCAGGTTGAACAAAAAGGATAGATTTATCCTTTCTGGAAAGAATCTGAGGGGGCTGGGCTGGATAGATCTGGTACTCATCGGGAAGAATCTCAAATTCCCTTTTGGTTACCGTTACCTTTTCAACCACAGATCCCGGGGGCAATGATAACTGCACCAGCTTCACCGGAACCTGGGGCTCGCCCGCCTTGTCGGTGATCTCTGCGCCTTTCAGATATATGATATCGAATCCCTTGGAGGAGGAGAAGTACAAATCGTTTGAGGAAAAATCCACCGACTGGTAGATCTCACCTGCCCTGGATTGAATAACCCCAAAAAGAAGAATCAAAAATAAAGCCAAAAAGATTTTCTTACGCATAACTGCTCCTTTATTTTTATAATCGGCTGGAGAATTGATTTCAAAAACGGCATCTTTGTTTCAATTCCCAGGATGTCTAACATAAGTTCCTAATATTAATATACACAAAAGTTAACTTTTGTCAACCGTGCTTTAATTCAGCATTTTTGATGATAATTTCTGAATAGAAAACCTTAAAATTAGAGGGTAATCCCGATGCTGAGGTTTAAGGAACACTTATCAATATAGAATGTTAAATTTTTGAATTATCCGTTGCTTACTAACAAGGTGGATCCCCGCCTTTCAGTTTGTAGTTTGCCAGGTAAATGACATCTGAGAGGTTGACATAAGCATCGCAGTTGACATCTGCCGCTTGCCTTGGAACAGGTGAGGATCCTCCTTTTAAAAGATAGTTGGCTATATAGATTACATCAGCGAGGTCGGCCTGTCCGTCCCTGTTGGCGTCGCCGGAAAGATATGTACTTTTAACCTCGAGGTAGGGAAGAGAATCCTTTCTTTGGCTGTGAAACCGGACATACGGTCCATCAGGAGGAGGCGTATCTTCAACCGGATCCTTGAACAGGAATCCGCAATTAACTACGTTGCCCCACCTGTTCTTGAGTATCTCCGTGACATCCCAGCTGACCCAGTTATCCCACTCCTCAGGAACCCCAGCCGAGTTGCCTATACTGCTGTCATAATCCCCTCCCGGCGCGGTCCAGGGGAAATTCCAGGTGGCGGTGGATTCGTTAAACGCGGAAGTCAGGGAATATACATCTATAGTGTAAGAATCCGTGTAATTGCCTCCTCGATAATGATAGAGATAGAGATCGGCTTGGGTTATCGAATCCGCGTCCGGAACCCATCCATCCAAATCAAAGTGGATCACAAACCTGGCATTCTCATTTTGTTCCGATGCCACCAGAATCCCTCCCTCATAAACAAAGTTTACGTTAGGGTCGCGCTGGTCGATGGAAACCGAATTATCCTCTGGTCTAAAGATATATCTGGCAGCCAGCGAAAGCTGGATTATGAATAAACCAGACAAGATCAAAACAATCGCCAATGAGATAACTCTTCTTGCACAACACATACCAGACACTCCTTTCTTTCTTTCAAAAAAACCAGCCTTTTGGGCCTGGTTTTTTCTGGATTAAAATCTCCTTTCCAAGCACGGGAGGCTGAGGCTTTCTCGCCTGAATCCTATTGACCAATCGCCATGGATTGCCCTGCAGGCGGAATGGCTCGGAGGTTTTATCTTTGATGTAAATAAAATCATTTGCTCAGATTAAAAACCTCCATAGCGTATCCTAATGCGTTTATCTTAAATAACTACATAAGTTTGATAAACAAAATGTCCTTGGCTACATAGGAAGACCGTTAATCAGAAAGTGAGTTTCATGCCAATAAGATAGGTTCTGCCGGGCATAGGGAACCCCCTCTCCTCCTCGATGTTCTCATCCAACAGGTTCTTGATCTCGACGAATGGATGGAAGCGATCGAAAAGCTTCTGCGAGACCTTCAGATTGGTGACAAAGTAATGTGGCAAAATCTGGCTTTCCGGATGTGGGGTGACCCTCCTGCTCACATATTGCCCGCTGGAATAGACGTAAAGGCCAAACCCGAAAAGATAGGAAAAACTGTAATCCACCTTATGAGAAGGGCGATATGGCAGCCAGTACTCTGTGTTACTTTCGTAAGCGTCCAGGTAAGCGTAATCAACGCTGAAGCTGACTTCTTTCACCGGCGTCCCTTCTAACCCGGTCTCAATTCCCTGAAGGATCACCCGATCCAGGTTGTAATACATGTAACCGCTTCCCTTTCTATCAATAAGATCTGCGACGTCGTTTCTGAAAAAGTCGACTCTGGCCTGTAAACCAGAGGTGATCTGCCACTCCAATCCTGCTTCAAGTTTCACCGCTTTTTCCGGCTTCAGATAAGGATTCCCTGAGTCAATGCTGTAAAGATGCCGAAGTGTTGGAAATCTGGTCGCACGAGAAGCTGAGACACGCAAGCGTAAAGGCTTGGCTACGGAAAACCACAAGCCCATATAGGGATCAAGAGAGTTTTTTACCTCCTCCAGGTCACCGGAGTGTATCCCATTCAAAGCCAGGCCAAGTTCCGCAGATACCCGATTGGAAGGTTCGGTCTGGTGTTGGGCAAATATTGAGGTGGTAACCGTCTTATGAGTGTACCATTCCTCGTCCACATCCATCCTTTTATCTATCCCATCCTCCCTTACTTTTATCCCAAAAGCGCTTTGGTTCTCGTCACTCAAGAAAAATTTGCATAAAAGATCTCCTCCCAGATCCCAGCTGTCGTGGATACTATCATAGTTTCTGTTTTCGTAGATGTATGTTGAATCGTAGTCGATCAGCCTGTTTTTACAGCCATCGTAGTATAGTTTGGCTTTGACATACCAACTTTTACCCAGATAGCTTTCCCCAGCCAGATCAAAATAGCGCCTCTTCCATTCCACAAATCTCCAGAATTTAGGCAAATCGTCGTTTACCCCTCCAGGCAAACCCTTCTCTCCGTCGAAATAACCCACAGAAAGCGATAGATCTGTCCGGGGTGAGAGTTTGTAATTAAGCTTGCCATCCAGATTAAATCTATCGTAATCGCTGTTTTCTCTTAACCCGCCATCTTCCCACTTTCCTGATTGAAAATCATCTGCAAGATAAAAACCATTCGATTTGCTTTTACCAAAGGAAAGCCAGAAATCGAGGTCTCCGATCTTTGAACCAAAATTCAAAATTGAATTCCAGGTATCCCCCCGTCCAAAAGAGAAAAGCAGTTCTCCGGTTCTTTTTTGGGTAGTTCTTTTAGTCACTATATTAATAATTCCTCCCATGGCGTTGGCTCCATAAAGGGATGCTGCCGGCCCCTTAACGACCTTTATTTTGGATATATTGCTTATTGGCAGGGAGGCTAAATCCAGATCTCCGTAGTAGGGAAGATTAACCGGTCGACCGTCCACCAGTATCGCAACGTGTTTGGAGGAGAATCCCCTCAACTTGATTTCGGTGGAGTTCTTGTGTCCGGTGGAGACCCATACTCCGGGAACAGTTGATAGTGCTTCCCCTGCGGTGCTCGCTCCTCTGGATTCAATCATCTTTGCGGTGATCTCGCTTATCGAAGTGGGTGGTTTTGGGCTCTTCTCTCCTACCACTATGATCTCACCAAGGTAATAGATGGGAAGATCGCTTTCCGTCGAGTACTCCTCCTCAGCAAAAGCATCCAGGCAAAAGATCAGACTCCAGAGGCAAACTGATATTGAGAAAAGCATTATCTTCTTCATAATCTATTCGGTTTTATCAATTAGCTCTATTGTTTGCAGATGTATTATTCTCGAATCTGCTCCGAGGTCAGGAAAGAACTTGGTCACATCCAGATTCAAAAGCCACCAGCCTGTCTGAAGCTCAAACCACGAAAAAACCCTCTGATCACCCTCTGCCGATAAAAGGGTGTAAGTGTAATTCTCTGGAGCAGGAGTCAAGCTATTGATGATGAAATCAGACAATTTGATTCCAGGACGGCCATCGTAGAAAGAGTCGGTCGAATCCAGATAGGTGGCGACTATCATGTCCATGATCAAACTGAAGGTAAAGTCCTCTTCTTCTTCGAATCTGGTCTCGATTTTTCTGAGCAGCTCAATGGCTTCTACATCTTTCACATAATATCTTCCCAAAAGATCCAAGCTGGGATCGAAGACCGCCCTTCGGTTGTCGAGCTTCAGATAACCTTTCTGCATATGGTCCCAAACATTATCTGGACTCCCCTTGGTGGCAGCATAAAATCCATCTGAACCGATCACCCGATAGGCATAGATCTGGGGATAATCGGTTATTGTCGAATCAATGAAATCGGATAATCTTATTGCTTGGTCTCCCTCGAATATGACCTTTTCCAAAAGATCGAAATATTTGACAAAAGTCAGCCCACCCAGCTTGATGGTGATGAAATCCGATTTCGGTTTGACCGGTCGCGAACATCCGAAAGCAATACATAAAAACAAAAGAATAAAAGGGAGTAAATTCATTACGTTTTGAGGGCTTCTGTGCCCGGATATTGCTTTTTTTGTATCAGTTGGTGAGTGCATAGATCAAAAGCTTAATCGATGTTTATACTGACTGTTAATATCATTTTAGATACAAAAGCCGCTTAGCGTGCGAGAGGTTTTCCGTCTGGAGTCGATAGAGATATACTCCGCTGGCCACTGGCTTTCCAAAATCGTCGGTAGCCTCCCATTCCACTGTGTGAGTACCAGCCTGTTTTTTTGCATCCAGGAGGGTTTTCACCTTCTGCCCCCGAATATTGTAAATGCTTAAGTTCACCCGGACGTTTTCAGGAAGCACAAATTCAAAAAAAGTCCTGCTGTTGAAAGGATTAGGAAAATTCTGTGCCAGCGAAAAATCCTGCAAAGCATTGACTATATCAAGTTCTTCGACATCACTCGATTCAGTAATGATTTCAAGATAAGGAAGGGAATCCTTTCGATGGCTGTGGAAGCGAACATATGGACCATCGCCCGGCGTATCTTCGACCGCATCCTTAACCAGAAAACCACAGCTTTTTACGTTGCTCCATCGATTTTTCAAAAGGTCGGTAACGTCCCATTCAACCCAGTTTTCCCACTCCTCCGGAACGTCGGCAGAAGCACTGATGCTGGTGTCGTAATCCCCTCCCGGGTTAGTCCAGGGAAAGTTCCAGGCGGCGGTGGACTCGCTGAACGCAGAGGTCAGAGAATGCACGTCTATGGTTCGGGAGCCGGAGTAGTAACCCCCCCGGTAATGGTAAAGACACAGTTTCGCCTGGTGGATTGAATCGGGATCCCATCCATCCAGATCGAAATGGATTACGATCCTGGAATTCTCGTTTGATTCGGAGACGACCAGAATTCCCGTTTTGGAAACGAAGTTAGAATCCGGATCACGCTGGTCAATATAAACCGATTTATCCTCCGGACCGATAATGTGGTTAGCTGCCAGGGCAGGCTCGCCTGAAAAAAGACCCACCAGGATTAATGGAAGAAGGCATAAACTAAACACTGGCTGAGGACGCATAATAAAGGCTCCTTTTTTTGTACCTAAACTTACTCTATCGTTTGTTCCATTAGTTCTGAAAAAAACTTATCCGCTTCGCAACCCGTTACAGAAATTCATACCATTTGTGCTAATCTATGCTATCACTCCTCGTTAGAGCTGGCTTTTGATAATTAATCTCTGGTTCGGGCAGTGGAATCGATCACAGCTTTGGGGTTGTTGATTTTTTCCTTCTGAGGATCATCCAGGTACTTAATGCCATCAAGAATACCAGGATGACCAGACCCCATTCAGAGAGCGTAGCAACATCCTGGGCCGCTGTCGTCACCTCCAGGTAAGCCAGGGAATCCTTTCGATGGCTGTGGAAGCGAACGTACGGACCATCGCCCGGCGTATCTTCGACCGCATCCTTGATCAGAAAACCACAGCTTTTTACGTTGCTCCACCGATTCTTCAAAAGGTCGGTAACGTCCCATTCAACCCAGTTTTCCCACTCCTCCGGAACGTCGGTAGAAGCACTGACGCTGGCATCGTAATCCCCTCCCGGATTAGTCCAGGGAAAGTTCCAGGTGGCGGTGGATTCGCCGAACGAAGAGGTCAGGGGGTATACATTTAGCGTTCGGGAACCGGTGTAGTTTCCCCCTCGATAATGATAAAGGTGAAGCTTCGCTTCCGAGATCGACGCAAGATTAGGAGTCCATCCATCCAGATCGAAATGGATGACGATCCTGGCATTCTCATCTAAGGCGGATGAAGTCAAAATCCCTGTTTGGTAAACTTTGTTTTCATTCGGGTCACGCTGGTCGACGTAAACCGAATTATCCTCTGGTCGAAAAACTTGCGTGGCGGCAAATGACAGCTGGATCATGAATAAACCAGCCAAGATCATAACAATTGCCATTGAGACAACTCTTCTTGCAGAACACATATTAAACACTCCTTCCTTCATTGGAATTTCTTTACACCATAGTATAGCTATTATCTGAAACCGTGCTTTTACCCCCATGGTCTTCCCCTCTCTTCTGAGAATCTTCACCTTTACCTTCACCTCCTTTCTTTTCAAAAAAAATTCCAGGCCTCCTTGGCCTGGTTTTTTTTCTTAATTAACATCTCCTTTCCAAGCACGGGAGGCTGAGGCGTTTCCACCTGAACCCTATCGGCCAATCGCCTTAGATCGCTCCGTAGGCAGAATGGCTCGGAGATTTTCTACGAATATAAACAATCATCGACTTCTGTCAAGGATTTTTTTTACTTATTGTCGGGTAAAGATGGAGGGCACCAATCCGGATAAATGATTATGTCATTTACATTTACAAAAACTTACAATATCTTTCATTACTTCTGTTGCAGTTAAATATCCTTTATATCCTCTTGGTTAATTTATCTAAAATTGAGATTGGAGAAGTAACTGGAATAAAAAGTTGGTAAGAAGTTCTGAGACTTCGGTATACATTTATTGAAAAGAATAATCTCGTGGTAAAGTAGAAAAAAAAATTGGAGAAATATTTAAAACTTAGAATTGGAGAACGTCTTTTTCTCCTTAATCCTACATAGAAGTGGTTTTATCTCCGATGCGATCTATATGACCTGCAAAGGAAATCTTCCATCAATAGAAAGGGAAGTTATTTGTTCTTTTTGTCAAAATAAAAGGTAATGCTCTTTCTATTCAATAATTAACCTTGCCCCCAAGATGTACTATATGATCATTTATTTCAAATGCAAAAAAATCGTTTACTCTTTTGCCTTTGATCCCTGCTCCAGAGGGGACCACTCCCCGATGTGCTCGGTGTAGACCTTGCACTTGCCTTGTGAGGTCCATTTCTCGTTGGAGTTATAACCCCATTCCAGATACTCAGACCCCCCACCTCCCACGGTGGTTATCAGGTAGCGGTTGGCTAAGTGACCGAAAGCCCTTGCTTGGTGCCAGGGTGTATCGTAATCTCCACCCGAGGGATCGACCGGTATCCATCCGTAATTGGGCAGGTAGATCTCGCACCAGCGATGAAAGACATCGTCCTGGCTAGCATCGTCCCCTCTGATCGCCACCGAGCCGGCATACCTTGCAGGGATTCCTGAGGCACGGCACAGGGCGATATAGACGAAACTGTACTCCGAACAGGAGCCTGACCCCCTTTTCAAAACTGCTGGGGCGATGTTCCATCCCCCTGCCAGCTCATAATGCATATTGGCTAAAACGAAATTATAGAGCTTTCTGGCTATCCAGTATGGATTTTGCTCGTCCCCTACGACTTTCTCAGCAGAGTTCTTTATGAATGGATCATCAATACAAAACTTGGTATCATCAACCAGATATTTCTTTTTTATTTCCCCCGGAATATCCGCAATGGATCCAACCTTTTCCGGAAAGATGAAATAGTCAGTCTGATAGATGTTAGCCATAGCTTTCATCGACGCCCTTCTGAATTCGGTGGGTTTCAAATCCTGAAATCGGAATAAGGCGACTTTCTGTCCCCATTTGTCGGATATAATGTCATCGGGTTCAGGCTCAAACACCACCGGAGCCAAAAGTTCCTGATTGGGAAGGTTTTCCGGAACAGCTATATAGATATTCACATCTTTTACTTCCCCTGGTCCATAGTTTCTGAACTCATTGGTAAATTCCAAAGACTGACATTTCTGGTCTTTTCTTTTGAAGGGATCCTCATCCTCAATTTTTATCTTATAAATTCTATCTGACTGATAATCCACGTTCCAGAGGTACTTACCATCCCAGGCTAACCCCCGCGCATAGCTTTCCGGTGATTCAAAATAAAGGATAACCTCTCCTTTATCCGGAGTGATCATAAAGATTTTGTCTTCTATTCTATCTGCCACCCAGAGATATTTGCCATCCCAGCAAAGACCCTGAGGGGTGGAGGAGGGAGAGGGAAGCTCGATAATGGTAGTTCCATCTTCTGTGGATAACTGGTATAGCTTATCAGCCCGGCTGTCTGATACCCACAGGTATTTCCCATCCCAGCAAAGACCCATGGGAGAGGATGAGGGACAGAAGATGGTTTTTACCGCAATCCCGGTTTCAGGGTCAACTTGATAGATCAAATTTTCCTCCAGATCGACGTTCCAGAGATATTTACCATCCCAGGTTAAACCCGATGGTCGGAAACCGGGCGAGGGCAAGGAATTTACAACCCCTCCATTCTCAGGGTCGATCTGATACAGGGTATCGGTCTTATAATCAGCAATCCAGAGAAATTTGCCATCAAAGGTCAAACCCACCGGACAGGTTCCAGGTGAGGGAAATGAAGTTACTATATCTCCTGTGACAGCAAAGGAGAGATTATAAGTAAAAACAACAATTAACAGGAAAGAGAAAATTATGCTTTTTTTCATCTTATTCCTCCTGTGGTGAAAGGTTTTTGTTTTTTGAAGATAAGTTTAGAGGGGAAAATAGTCAAGTGTTTTCAGAAAAAAAAAGCCCCTTTGAAAAAGGGACTTAAAAAACTTTGGATTAT
>Ga0111201_1030_pt1 | contig 23628 bp, 14 predicted proteins | sample DeeMarSWOR324_28_FD_80375 | JGI IMG/M metagenome (GOLD analysis project Ga0111201, IMG submission 80375) | candidate division Zixibacteria bacterium SM23_73_2 | reverse complement strand
CCGTCTGGTTGTGGAGCAGGAGGAATCCAAGCTCAAAAACGATGACCTGGAAGCCCTTCTGGATATAAACAAAGCCATCAACTCCACTCTGGTTTTAGAGGATATACTGCAGATGGTGATGCGGAGGGCGATAAAGCTTCTGGGAGCGGAAAGGGGCTTTCTGATGCTTCTGGACGATGAGGGCAATCTCCAGTTTAAGACCGCTCACAATATCTGCAAGGAATCTCTGTCCAAGGAGGATCTGAAGATAAGCATGTCCATAGCTAACAAGGTGGCCCAATCGGGCGAGTCGATCTACACCAGCGATGCCCAGAGGGATAGAAGGTATTCCAAACAGAAGAGCATAATGGAGCTGAACTTAAAGTCGATAATGTGCGTGCCCATGAAAAGCAAGGAGAAGATCATTGGCATTCTATATCTGGATAACTCCTCTGAGAAAAGCATCTTTTTGGAATCGGACCTCAGGCTTTTCGAGGTCTTTGCCGGACAGGCTGCCATTGCCATTGAGAACGCCAAGCTCTATGAGAACCTTCTGGCCATGAAGCTCTATAATGAGAACGTGGTCAACCTCACCCCCATTGGAATCTTAGTGGTGGACAAAAACCTCAAGATCACCATCGCCAACAAGACATCCCAGGAGATATTCAAAAAGGTTGGATGGAAGGAGGGAGTGGATTTCTCCCCCTTTAAAAATCTTAATTTTTTGGATCTGGTTTCCCCCCAGGAGAAAAACAAATGGAAGAAAATCTGCTATCAGGTTCTCTACACCGGAAATCCTTTTGAGGAGCCTCGTTCCTACCATAAGTTTGAGGAGGAGGGGCTGGTTTTATCCCTGAAGGTAAGTCCTTTGCATAACATAGATAACAGGATCATGGGACTTATCATTGTAATGGAGGACATTACCGAGAAGGTTATACTGGAGAAGCATCTTATCCTCTCGGAGAAGCTTGCCGCCCGGGGGGAGATGTCCGCATCCATAGGTCACGAGCTCAACAATTACCTCACCATAATTTTAAACAATGCCGAGCTTCTGCCTTTAAATCTAAAGAAGAACGATCTGGATAAGGCAAAGACGAACGCCAGATCGATTTTAACCTCAGTTACCACCATGAAAAGGTTTACTGATGGGCTGATGGATTTCTCCAATCTGGAAACACAAAAAGTCGATTATAACTTAAAAAATCTCATAGACGATCTGTTGTTCTCGATGAAACCCCAGAAGCAGTTCTCCGACATAAGATTTAAGATCAATTTCGACTCCAATCTGCCCAGGTTGAAATTGGATGTGGGGCAGATTCAGCAGGTCCTGATAAACCTGATAAAGAATGCTGCTGATGCCATAGAGAGGAAAAAGGCGAAAAATGGTCAGATTTCAATTCAGTCTTCCCATAATCGGTACAAGAACACAGCCGAGATAAAAATAGAGGATAACGGAGCCGGGATACCCAGGGAGAATCTGGAAAAGATATTCGAGCCCCGCTTCACCACCAAAAAGGGAGGTCATGGTTTCGGGCTGGTTACCTGTTTGAAGATCGCGGAAAATCACGGGGGGAAAATAACGGTTGAAAGCAAGGTGGGAAAAGGTAGTATTTTTACCCTCTCTTTACCCCTGGACAAGGACGACGAGGGGAAAAGACCGATTCCATAGACCAGTAAATTTATTTCTTCAAGCTTCCCTTGGTTTGAATGAAAACAGAAATCTCTCAAAAAACAAAAAGAGAATCCCCAAAGAGGATTTCCTTCAGGTATGATCTCATCCAAAAACTGGGTGAGGGGGGTATGGGCCAGGTCTGGGAAGGCTGGGATCTGTGGGACAGAAGACCGGTGGCATTAAAAATGCTTAAAGTGCCCCAGCATCTGGAGAAATTCAAACAGGAGTTTTTGTTTTTAAAAAGGCTGAGCCATCCCGGTTTGGTTGAACCCTATGATTTTCATTATACTTCTGAGAGGGTTCCCTTTTTCACCATGGAGCTGGTGGAGGGGTGTGATTTGTCCCGGAGGGATTTTAAAAAGGACTCAAAAGAGTTTTACAGAATTACAATTAAGATCGCCGAGATATTGGAGTATCTTCATTCCCGGGGGATTGTCCATGGTGATCTCAAACCTGAAAATTTTAAGCTGACCTCGGGGGTTTTTGGGATAAAGCTTTTGGATTTAGGACTGGCGGAAAAAATCAGATCCTCAGGAGGGGAAAAACCCAAGGGGACACTCTTTTATATGGCCCCTGAGGTTCTTAAAAAGAGCGAGGTGGATCATCGGGCTGATCTCTATTCTCTGGGAATAATATTATATGAGCTCTTAACCGGAAGATTACCTTTTGAGGCCAAGGATCCGGTACATCTGATAACCCTCCATCTTGAGAAACAGGCAATTCCACCAAAAGAGTTAAATCATAAAATTCCTGACGATTTGAACCATCTGGTAATGAGTCTTTTGGAAAAGGAGCCCTCAAAAAGGATTAGCTCGGCTAAAAAGCTTAAACGGAAACTTCTGGACCTCTCCGGGGAAAGAAAGATTAATCAGGATAAGCTTTTGCCTTTAGCTTATTGTTCTTCAGGAGAGATGATCGGCAGGGCAAAGGATATTTCCACCGCGAAAAGAATTCTAAAAGGCTCGATTAAAACAAAAGGTGGGGGGCTTTTCGTGGAGGGGGATTTGGGAATTGGGAAAAGCACATTTTTAAAGGAGCTGAAGCTTTTTTCTCAGCTGGAGGGGATTTTGTTTTTTGACTCCAGATGCTTTGAGGGGGAGACTTTGCCTTATCAACCGATAAAGGAAATTCTTTTTAAAATGCTGCCTTATTTTAAAAACTATTGTTTTTCTCTTTTAGAGGAGTACCGAAGTGAATTGGCATTGATCGTTCCCGAGATGGCTCAAAAGAAAAATGCAGCTTTTAATTATCAGATGTCTTCTTTTTATTTCAAAAGGATTGCCAAGTTTTTAATCAAAGGCTCAAAAGCCATGCCCTTTGGGATGTGCATTGATGATCTTCACTGGATCGATGAGGGAAGTTTAAGGATATTGGAAAATCTTTTGGAGAGAATGGATCAGGGCAAAATTTTTCTTTGTGGCTCATTTGGCAAAGGATCGTTTAGAGGAAATTCATACCTGAAGGTATTCCTGGGCAGGTTTTCCCAAAAAGAGAATACCAAACATCTAAAGCTTGGTCCTCTTGGTTCCAGGGAGATAAAATCGCTTGTCAAGTCGTGTTTCCGTCAGAAAAAAGCTCCCGGGGAGCTGGTGGACTATGTTAATAAAAACGCATCGGGGAATCCATTTTTCTCCATCGAGGTATTGAAATTACTATTAAAGAACAAAGTTATCCGTTTCCATAGAAATCAACTCAAAGTAGATCAAGACGGGCTGGAGTCTTTTCACATTCCGGGAAATGTTGAGAAGGTTTGGGTCTCCAATTTATCCGCACTGGATGAAAAGAGCTTAGGGCTTCTGAACTTGGCCTCTTTGACCAGAAAAGGATTCGATTTGAAAATCATTCGATTCATCACCGGGTTTTCTCAGAGGGAGGTGTCTGAGATTTTGTACTTCCTTCAAAAGGAGGAATTTATCAGACAGACCGAAAAAGGCACTGAGAGGGGGTCGTGGTATGAGTTCTCCAGCTCCCCTTTGAAGGAGCTACTCTACAGGAGGATTCCAAAATCTGAGAAGAGAAAACTTCATCGGATTCTGGGAGAACATTTAGAGGAAAGACAAGGTGAGAAGGTAGATTTGGCTTATCACTTTACCCGAGCTGAGGATTACCAGAAAGGTCATCTTTATTCTCTTCTGTGTGCTAAGGATTCTTCGAATCAGTTTGCTTACCAGCAAACCCTTTATCATCTGAAGAATGCATTGGATTTCTCCTCCAAGTTCCCGGAGGAAAAAAAGAGATCAGAGAAAAAAATCCAAGCTTTGATGGTTCGTGCGGATTTCTGGAAGAAGACCGGGGAACTTAACTCGGCCTTGGCAGACTATAAATCCATTATGAATCTGGCACAAGACTATATCGATAAAAAAATTGAGGGGGAAGTTCACAGAGAAATGGGAGAGATATACAGGTTAAAGCACGAGTACAAGAAAGGTCTGGTTTGTTTAGAAAACGCGCTTTCGACCTACAAAGAACTTGGTGACCTGTATGGAATAGCAAGAACTTTAAATAACATGGGAAACTTACACCATATGAACTCCGAGTTTGAAAAAGCTCTTAAGCCCTATGAGATAGCGATAGAGCTTTATGAGAAAACAGGTGACAAGGAGAGCTTGGCTGTCACCTTAAACAATATAGGAGCTGTATATTTTTCCACACATAGATATGGGGAGGCATTAGTTTATTTCAATCGCTCTTTGTCTTTACATAGGAAATTAAGAAACAAGATGGAGACAGCACGGGGTTTGAACAATTTGGGTGCGGTAAGCATTCAGCTTGGGGAATATAAAAGAGCAATAGATTATCTTTTGGAGTCTTTGGAATTGAATCGAAAAATGGGGAACAAAAAGGAGGCCTGTTTTAATTTAGAGAATTTGGCTGATGCATTTTTTAGAAAGGGGGAATACAAAAAAAGTCTGAAGTACTGTCAGGAAGGTTTGAGACTATCAAAGGAGATCGATTTTTCACAGAGAAGCGGGCAAATACTGAAATTTATGGGTATGGATCATTTCGAGTTAGGGGAATACTTCAAATCGAAAACGAGTTTTGAAAAAGCGAATGAAGTTGCCACCCAAATAGATGATAAAGGATTAAAAGCAGAGATACAGCTAAATCATGCTAAGCTTCTTTTTGTTTTAAACAAAGACAGCGAAGCAGAAAGAGATTTGGTTTCGGCTGAGGAGATCATCGAAAAGATAGAAGACCAGAGATCAAAGATAAAATCTCTACAGTTTGAAGGTTTGATAAAACATAAAAATGGTAAAGACAGAAATTGGATTTTCCCTTTTGAACAAGCTTTAGGGATTGCCAAAAAGTTAAATGCAAAAGAGGAGCTTTTGTCCTTGAGCCTGGATGTCTGGGGAATTTATCTGGATCTGGGTGAGTTTGAAAATGCCCGTAAATATCAAGAATTAAGTGAAAAATTTTCAAAACAGCTCGAAAGTGATGCCTATATACCACTTTACCTTTTCAACCTGGCCAGAAGAAGTTGGTTGGAGGGTTTGAAGGATAAATCAATGGATTTGCTTTTTAGAGGAGTGGAAAAAGCGGAGAGATTGAGGAAGCTGGAGATTCTGTGGAGATTTCATCATCTTTTGGCTAAATGGCATATGGAGTTAACCGAATATGAGAAAGCTTATAAGGAGCTGGAGAAGGCAGGTGAGATTTTGAGAAAGTTAAGTGGGAACATAAAGGAGCCAGAACTGAAGGATAGTTATCTTAATGATGAGAAAAAGAAAGAATTGTTATCGGATGTAAAAAGCATCGCCGGGATGCTGGTGGGGGAGGAAAAGTGAATCTTTAAGTTATTAGTTGGCAGAAGAATCTAAGTGATCTTTTGGGGAAAATAAATCGTTGGAAAGCAACCATAGTCTTCAGAGGTCAATAACAACGTAATTATCAATAAGTTTTTCCAGACAGAAAAAAAAGGAGAGGGCTCCCCCACCACAGGGGATAACCCTCTCAAGGAGGTATCGGAAAAACCAATTTCTTTATGGAATGGTCGGAAGCAATATCAGTATATTAGCCTCCTAAAGAGACGCTCGCAGGAGCGATCTTCTCCTCCAACTCCTCCAGGATTAGTTCTTTCAGTTCCATAACATCACCTCCTTTTGTCTATGAAACTCCAACTTCTTCTCAAGAAGTGCTATCAAGCCATCTTTTTAAGTCTCAATTATGGGGGATTGTTTAACTATTAGATACAATAGCAGAACCAGCTTACACACTTCTTGCAACATCCCCCGAGACTATTGAAATATCTTATAAAAATCTAATTTTGTCAAGAGTTTTTTTCAAAAAATCTAAAAGATTTTTTCGGTTACATTGTTATATTACAACATGATGGCAAGATTCTTTTGACATATACAAGATGTTGTAAAAAAAAGAAAATGTTTCTTTGATATAAAATTTAAAAAATCTTTAAAAAATTTAAATTTCCTTTAAAAAACTGAAACTAAGAGCTCTTGTCTATGACTTTAATCAAAATTGTTATTGGATTCGAAAAAAGCATGAAGAAACAATAAATACCTGCTTGCCTGGGGAGAGATATATTATTGAATGGGTATTTATCTCGTTGAAGAGTTACTCAGAAGTTAAAAGTCTTATTATTACCTAACCACACCCCCGATTCTTTCCCATCTTACCCTGTCCGGAAGATGAACTAAATGATAGAAAAATACTTGTAATGCTGAGAATATGTATGGGAATTTGAGTTCTGGTGAGGAGGCATCCGGTTTCCAGGACCAGTAGGTCAAAAAGGCTTTTCCCTTTATGTATTTGAGATCCAGAAATCCCCAGTATCTCGAATCCTTGGAGTTGTCCCGGTTATCCCCCAATACGAATATCTGCCCGAAGGGGACCTGAAGCGGACCGAAATTATCCCGGGGAGAATACTCCTCCGGATAGACCAAGGGATCAAGGAACTTCTCCCACTTTTGGTTGCCAACTCTTTTGCCGTCGACATAAAGGGCTTTGTCAATAATCTGTACTGTCTGGCCTTCAATTGCCACGCACCGTTTAATGAAATCCTTGCTGGGATTCAAAGGATACTTGAATACCACCACATCTCCGGGCTGGGGGGTGGTGAAGTTGTAGATGAATTTGTTCACCAGGACGAAATCCCCAGCTAAAAGAGCATTCTCCATGGAATGGGTTGGTATCTTATAAGCCTGAACTACGAAGGTTCTTAATGCCAGGCCGATGATCAGGGAAATTATCACCACCTCCAAGTATGATCTGAGGGTGGATTTTACCCTTTTTTTCATGACCGTGAATTTTTCAGTTTTAAGAATAGATGGCATAATCCCTTATTTTTATCGGTAGGTTCTGAGAAAAATTTACAGGAAATAAAAAAACCCCGACTAACAATCGGGGTCTTATCAGAGAGATCTGAAGTTTAATCTTCTTTTGACTGGTTTTTTTCGGTTTCCTGTTCCTCTGGTGCTTGTTCTTTTTCCTCTTCCTCTAATTTCTCCTGTTCCTCCTCCTCCTCGGTTTTTCTCTCCAGCAGATTCTCCTCATCTTTTTTCCTGCGGAGGATGATATAGGTAATGGTCTGTCCGGTACTTAAAGTGGCTAAAGCATAGGAGAGGACGCCGAATATGACCAGGATCAGAGTGATGCCGATAAGAAAGGCGGAGATACTTTCCGACCAGGAGAGAAATCCTTCCCAGCCTGTCTCCGGCAGATGAAACCTGAAATCTATGCCGGGAAAGACATTGGTGAATAACCCGAAGAACCACTCGGGAAAGTTTATATAGGAAAGCGCTTCATCGGTTATATCAACTAATTTTATGCCCATGAAAATTCCACAGGACCAGTTGATCAGCTGAACCGCCCGATAGCAGAAGTAACCGGAAACAAAAGCACCGATCTTGGCCAGTACCAAAACCACTCCGGTGTAGAGAAAGTATCTCCAGGGTTGGTTCCAGATGGTGGAGAAGAGCTGAACGATGATCTCGAATATATCCTCCTTGGTGGTAGCCACGATAGCCGGAGCTAAAAAGAAGGAGAAAACCAAAATGAATATCACATATACGCAGACTAAAGCTACTGCGAAGATGGGGACGCCGAAAAACACCCCCAATCCCAGCTCTCCCACATAGGGTATTTTTCCCAGTAGCCCTATTACTATCCCCCCGAGTATCAGGATTATCGCCACTCCAATTAAAAACAAAGGAGATGCCAGAACCGTCTGACCATGCTTTTTCAAAAACTTCAGGGAGTCTTTAGCTGAATAGAACTCATCCCCTTTAAGCTGCTCGTAGGTCACCTTTCCCACTGCTGCGGAGGCCAAAAGCCAGCAGAAAACGAAAAACACAACTCCGATTAAAAACACCAACCAGCTGTACCAGTTAGCGAAGGTGAAATCGACCAGAGGGAGAAACTTGTAGCTTTCCCAGACATCGGATAGGCTTATTCCAGACAAAAGGTAGGACAGGTAGGTAAAAACCATGTATCCCAGATAACCGATAAGAAGTCCGAAGAATTGAATCATTATTTTTTTCCCTGAAAGGGCTAATCGGGGAGCCCGAAACACGTCTCTTATATCGAAATAGGGCTTGAACATATTTCCTCCTTTTTGCTTTTCGTAACAATATCGTATCCTGAGAAAGAATATTCTTTTCATGAGTTTGTCAAGTGAAAAGTGGGTAAAATTTTACTCTTAGGTTAATATTTATCAGGGATATGATTGTCTTTGTTGGCTTTTGGTTATTTTAGAAATAAAAGCTTTCTTTAAACAAAGGGTCTTGGCTGGATAGGGGATCATGAGGATTAAAAACCGCACTCAACTATGATGGAGAAGCATCTGGGTCTTTAAGTTTTTATCCTCAAGGCCAAAAGTTAAGCTGACGAACATAATTTAAGGCTAAAAAAGTTAGTTTGACTTATATTGTTTGTTGTTTATATTTATCTAACTTTTAAAAAGAGGTACAGATGAAAGCATTAATAACCGGGATAACAGGTCAGGATGGCTCCTATTTAGCTGAGTTCTTGCTGGAGAAGGGTTACCAGATACACGGGATGGTGAGGAGGTCATCGACGGAGAACTTCGAGAGAATAAATCACATCCGGGATAAGATCAATTTACACCAGGCCGATCTGTTGGACCAGCTTTCGTTGATCGAGATGATCGAGGAAATTCAGCCGGAAGAGGTTTATAACCTGGCAGCTCAATCTTTCGTCCCCACCTCCTGGACCCAGCCGGTTCTGACTGGAGAGTTCAATGCCCTGGGAGTAACCAAGATCCTGGAGGCGATAAGGTTGGTTAACCCAAAAATAAAATTCTATCAAGCCTCCTCCTCGGAGATGTTCGGAAAGGTAAGAGAGGTTCCCCAGACTGAGAAAACCCCTTTTTATCCCCGCAGTCCCTATGGTGTGGCCAAGGTGTACGCCCACTGGATAACGGTTAACTACCGGGAGTCTTATGATATTCACGCCTCCAGCGGGATATTGTTTAATCACGAATCACCGCGCAGGGGAAAGGAGTTCGTATCCAGAAAGGTCACAGACGGAGTAGCCAGGATAAAATCAGGCTTGGCTAATGAGCTTTTTATGGGCAATTTAGATGCCAAACGGGATTGGGGATATGCCAGAGATTATGTGAAGGCGATGTGGCTGATACTGAAGCAGCCCCAGCCGGATAACTACGTCATCGCCACCGGGATTAACCATTCGGTAAGAGAGCTGGTGGAGATCGCTTTCTCCCATGCGGGATTGGACTACAAGAAATACGTAAAGGTGGACCCCAAACTCGTTCGTCCAGCTGAGGTGGACGTTCTTTTGGGCGATCCCTCCCTTGCCAAAAATAAGCTGGGATGGGAACCGGAGATGAAGTTCGAGGACATGATTAAGATGATGGTGGATGCGGACCTGAAAAGGTACGGGAGGATTTTAAAGGAGAAGTAAGTTCAGATTCATAGCAAAAAGTTCTACTTAGATGAAAGCTTTGATAACCGGCATTCCGGGATTCGTTGGCTCGCATTTAGCTGAGCTTCTGCTTAAAAAAAACTCCGAGGTTTTCGGAACCTGTCTGGCCTGCGAAAGCCTTGAGAATATCCAGCCTTTTAAAAAGAGGATAGAACTTTTTGAGTGCGATGTCACCGATTTCGATCGACTCAAAAGGCTGGTGAAGAAAATCATGCCCGATCAGATCTATCATCTGGCTGCCTTCTCCTCAGTGGGAAAATCTTTTGAGAAACCTTTAAGGGTGGTGGAGATAAACGTGAGAGGGACTTTGTATTTATTGGACATCTTGAAGGATATTAAAAAAATTACAAGAATCCTGGTGGTAGGCTCCACTGATGTTTATGGCAGGGTTAAAAAAAGCCAGCTTCCCATAAAAGAGACCTGTGGTCTTTTTCCAATAAGCCCTTATGGAGCAAGCAAAGCCTGTGCCGATGTGTTGGCTTATCAATACTTTCAATCCTATGGGGTGAATGCTATAAGGACCAGGTCTTTCAATCATACTGGTCCAAGACAGTCGAGAGGCTTTGTGATTCCCGATTTCGCTTCCCAGATTGCCAGAATCCACCTTGGCTTTTCCAAGCCTCAGATGAAGGTTGGTAACCTGGAAGCCAAAAGGGATCTCTCCGATGTCAGGGATGTGGTAAGAGCTTACCATCTTCTGTTGCAAAGGGGAAAACCGGGGGAGGCTTACAATGTTTGTTCGGGAAAAGCATTTAAAATCAAATATCTTTTAAATCATCTTCTGAAATTGATCCCCAGGGAGATTAAAGTCTTGAAATTAAAAACCGCAAAAAGACCTGTGGATATTCCCGTCCTTTTGGGAGATAACAAAAAGATTAAAAAGGAGGTCAATTGGAGACCAGAGATATCAATTGAGAGAACCTTAGAGGATACTTTCGAGTTTTGGCTTCAAAGATACCAAAGGAGGTAGAGTTGTTTAAACAGTTGGAGAAAAAGATCAAAGAGAAAAAGGCTGTGGTGGGGATAATAGGATTGGGATATGTGGGACTCCCTCTGGCTAAGGAGTTTGGAAACGAGGGTTTTAAAGTCGTTGGAATCGACATAAGTAAAAAGAAGGTGGATTTAATCAACTCGGGCAAATCGGACATCGATGATGTATCGGACCGGGATGTTTTGGACCTGATTAAAAATAAAAGATTGAAAGCCACCACCAATTTCTCGTCCTTAAAAAGTATAGACTGCGTTTGCCTTTGCGTGCCCACGCCTTTGAGCAAAAGCAAGGACCCGGACGTGTCCTTTATTCTTAACTCCCTGGGACAGGTGAAAAGATATCTCCATCCCGGGCAGCTTGTTGTTTTGGAGAGCACCACCTATCCGGGAACCACCGATGAGCTTATCCTTCCGATTTTGGAGGATACCGGGTTGAAGGTGGGAAAGGATTTCTTTTTGGCTTTCTCCCCTGAAAGGGTGGATCCGGGAAACCCGATTTACCAGATAGGTAACACCCCCAGGGTGGTGGGGGGTATCACCCCATTATGTACCAGGATTGCCAGACTCTTTTACCAGCAGATCATAGTTGGGGTGGTCCCCATGTCCTCCTCCAAAAGTGCAGAGATGGTTAAGCTTTTGGAGAACACCTTCAGGTCAGTCAACATCGGGCTGGTGAATGAGGTGGCTTTGATGTGCGACCGGCTGAAGATCGACGTCTGGGAGATAATAGATGCAGCAGCCTCCAAGCCTTTCGGTTTTATGAAATTCTATCCCGGTCCCGGTTTGGGAGGGCATTGCATTCCCATCGATCCCCATTACCTCTCCTGGAAATTGAAGTCTTTGAACTACTATGCCAGGTTCATCGAGTTAGCCGGGGACATTAATTCCCATATGCCCGAATACGTTACCGAAAGAATAGCTCTGGCTATGAACCAGAAGGGGAAAAGCCTTAAAGGTGCAGAGATTTTAATCCTGGGAGCAGCTTATAAAAAAGACATCTCCGATGTTCGGGAATCACCTGCTCTGGACGTGATGAGACTTCTGGAAAGAAGGGAGGCAAAGCTGTCATATAATGACCCTTACGTTCTGGAGATTTCCATGAATGGATATACTTTGAAATCCAAAAAACTTACAGCCAAGCTTTTGAGAAAAGCTGACTGCGTGGTGATTTTGACTGATCACACCTCTTACGATTATCCCTGGATAGTGAAAAACTCCAAGCTTATCTTCGATGCCCGCAATGCCACCGGGAAAGTAAGGGGGGACAGGAAAAAGATCGTGAAGCTTTAGTTTTTATTTCATCAAAACAATGCATGAAAATAAAAACATTTGAGCAGCAAAGATACATTGGTTTAACACTCCAGAAGCAGTGAAAAAGAAAAAAAGATTTGGGATTTTATTTTTACTTATTTTTGTTTTATTCCTCTGGTTTGGCTTTGTCGACTTCAAGCCTGCAAGCTCCACGACCCTGGAGAGAATTCCCCTGGACAGCTGGGTCTACTCGGCAATTGACCAGTTGTATGTTCAGGGTTTTTTCCAGAAACTTCATAAAAACTCAAAACCATACACCAGAGGACAGATAGCTGGATGTCTTCTGGAGATAGACAAAAGGGTTGAAAATGGTAAAATTACCCCTTCTTCTGATCAAGGATGGCTTTTGAAAAAACTCAATTTGGAGTTTAGGTATGAGATGGAAGCTCTGACAGGGGATGGTAAGAGAATTAAATACCAGATAAATCCCCTTTTTTATCATTCCCATAACAGCATCGATACGTCCTGGACCAGGGGCAAGCTTTTTCTGGACGGTGCATTTCAGTTTAATAAAAGATTGGTCTTAAAAGATAGGATTCTACTCGATACCAAAGCGGAAAAAGATAGAAACATCTACGGCAAGGAGTGGAAAAAGGACCTGACCGGGGTTTTTGACCAGTCCTATGTTGAATTTGACTTCAAGCACCTTTCGGTCTTTCTAGGAAGGGATTATCTTCGCTGGGGTCCGGGGAAGGAGGATTTTCTTCTGTTATCCGGTTTTTCACCACCGTTCGATATGCTGAAGCTTGAAAGCAAGTTTGGTCGATTCAAATTTTTGTTTTTCGCCACCTCTCTGGATGATATAACCCACTTGAATGTATTGTATAAAAGGTATCTGTCCGGACACCGGATCGATTTCAAGCCTTTTTCCTGGTTGGAGCTGGGCGCATCCGAGGTGATAGTTTATGGGGGCGAGAAAAGAAACTACGAGCTCTATTACCTTAATCCCCTGCTTCTTTATTACGGGGTGCAGTGGAACCAGGGTTACGATGATAATCCTCTGTGGAATTTCGATTTCAGCTTCACCCGATTAAAAAACATAGAGGTTTACGGAGAGTTCTTAATAGACGATTTTCAATATGATTTCGAATCCGAGCCTCACCAGATAGGATTCAGGCTGGGAGCTTTTTTTGTTGATCTGTTCTCGTTTAAAAGAACTTTTGTTAACTTGGAATACGAGAGGATAAACAACTGGGTATACGGGCAGAACAAACCTCAGAACCTTTATACTTTCCACGATGTGGTGATGGGAAGTTTCTTGGGCACTGATGCGGACAGAATTTATTTCGATTTTCTTTATCATTTTAGCTATGCTTTTAAGTTCGGTCTTAAAGGGGAGTACAAAAGAAAAGGGGGGGGTAAGGTGGACCTTCACCCTCAGGGCACTGTTCCCAAGACCGAGTTTCCATCCGGGATTGTGGAGTACACTAAAAAAATAAGCCTGGAAAGTACATATCAGCCCGATCCTCATCTTTTGGTTGTGGGTGAGGTCGGTTATAACAGGGTTGATAATTTCCAGAATAAAGACAACCAGGATACGGAAAACTTCTTTTTCCGGATAAGGCTGGGCTACAACTTCTGGAAGGAGAAGAAATTCTAATTGGTTAAGATAAAATCTTTTGCCAAGGTGAACCTCTGCCTTTATGTTCTGGGGAAAAGGGAGGATGGCTATCACGAGATTTTCTCGGTGATGCAGGCGGTTGATCTTTGGGATGAGCTCACTTTGTCAAAAATCCCCCGGGGGATAAGAGTGGAGTGTGATGATCCCAAGGTTCCCCTGGATAATTCAAATCTGTCATACAGAGCAGCTGAACTTCTGTTGGATCGAGTTGATATTGACTCCGGGGTAAAGATAAAAATAAAAAAGAAAATTCCTCAGGCAGCCGGCTTGGGCGGTGGTTCGAGCAATGCCGCTTTTACCTTGATAGGTTTGAATAAATTGTTTGATCTTGGGTTAGCCAGAGAGGATCTTCACCCTATTGCGGAGCAAGTTGGTTCGGATGTTCCCTTTTTTCTGTATTCCGGCCAGGCGGTGGCAAGGGGTCGAGGCGAAAGAATTAAAGAGGTAGAGCTTCCAAAGGATTACTGGATAGTTTTGGTTAAACCAAATTTTAAAATGTCAACTTACGAGGTTTACAAAAATTTCAAAATTGACTTGACAAAGAAAACAAAAAAAATTAAAATTAGATTTGAGAAAAAGGAGTTTCATAAGCTCTTGAGAAATTGGAAGAACGACCTGGAAGGGGAAGTGGAAAAAAACTTTCCTCAGATAAAAGAGATCAAGAATAGACTTCGTAAAGCAAAAGCGATAAAATCACAGATGTCAGGAAGTGGACCCACCGTGTTCGGGATATTCAAAGAAAAACCAGAAGAAAAGGAGGTGCGAAAACTTTTCAGGGAAGATTACCAGGTTTTTCTAACCAAACCGATCCTTTTAGGAACGGAAATTTTCCAAGGATAGATTTTGTTATGAGATTGAGTTTTAATCTTACCCCCAATAACCTTCTTAGGAGGAGAGCGCAGTGGATATAACCGAGATTAGGATCACGTTAAGGGACGAGGAGAGGTTGAAGGCATTTGCCAACGTCACATTCGATGACTCTTTCGTCGTTCGGGGCTTGAAGGTGATAAACGGGGATTCCGGATTTTTCGTCTCCATGCCTTCGAGAAAGAGAAACGACGGGACTCACCAGGATATTGCCCATCCGGTTAATAACGATATGCGTAGATTAATTGAGGACAGAGTTCTCGAGGCTTATAAAAGGGAGTTGACCTTAAAAAGGCCAAGTTAGTGGCGGTTGGGTGGAAGTTTTACATTTCTGAGATTTTTGGGGCGTCGTCAAGTGGCAAGACACAAGACTTTGGATCTTGGATCCCAGGTTCGAATCCTGGCGCCCCAGTAATTACTTTTCTATCAAAGAGTTAGATATCCCTCCTAACATCCTTAATAAAAGGAAACACTCTTCAAAGACAGTTTTCGTTATCTGTCATAACAATTCCCCTTGACTTTTCTGCGTTTTTCACTATATTTAGTAAAAGCCAATTATATAAGAGACGGGGAATAGCCATCTACTGAAGTTAATAAAGGAGAGAAAAATGCAGAAGAGTTTGTTTCTGACTTCATATGTTTATCTAAAGCAGGTTTGGGTGCTGGTATTAGTGGCTCTTGTGTTGTGGTTTAGCATAGCACCCCTGGTGTGGTCTCAATGTTCCCACAAGAAGCTTTATACTTTCACCGGAGAGGCTGCGCACGAACGGTTTGGCTGTTCGGTTTCTGGAGCAGGTGATGTAAACAATGATGGACATGCTGACCTAATCGTGGGAGCAACTGAGGCATTTTTTACGTTTGGTCGGGCTTATGTCTATTCCGGTCAGACTGGAGGTCTTCTCTGGACTTTCACCGGAGAGGCTGGGTTCGACTTCTTTGGCTGTTCGGTTTCTGGAGCGGGTGATGTAGATGGTGATGAATGTGATGACCTGATCGTGGGAGCACACGGGAATGATGCGGGAGGTAGTGATGCTGGTCGGGCTTATGTTTATTCTGGTCAGACTGGTGATACAATTTGGACTTTCGACGGAGAGGCAGTGTTGGACCGGTTTGCCTATTCGGTTTCCGGATCTGGTGATGTGAATGATGATGGACATGCTGACCTAATCGTAGGAGCACATACGGCGGGAGGTAGTGATGCTGGTCGGGCCTATGTCTATTCTGGTCAGACCGGAAACCTTATCTACACTTTCACCGGAGAGGTTGCGGAAGACCAATTCGGCCATTCGGTTTCCGGAGCTGGTGATGTAGATGCTGATGGATATAATGACATGATCATAGGAGCACACTTAAATGATGCGGGGGGTGATGCTGCTGGTCGCGCCTATGTCTATTCTGGTCAGAGCGGAGGCCTTCTTTGGGCTTTCACCGGAGAGGCTGCGCACGACTTGTTAGGCTATTCGGTTTCCGGAGCTGGTGATGTAGATGCTGATGGATATGCTGACCTGATCGTGGGAGCACACGGGAATGATGCGGGAGGTAGTGATGCTGGTCGGGCCTATGTCTATTCTGGTCAGACCGGAAATCTTATCTACACTTTCACCGGAGAGGATACATACGGCTGGTTTGGCTATTCGGTTTCCGGAGCGGGTGATGTAGATGCTGATGGATATGCTGACCTGATCGTGGGAGCTCACTATGATGATGCGGGAGGGAATAATGCTGGTCGATCATTTGTCTATTCCGGTCGGACCGGAGGTCTTCTCTGTACTTTCACCGGAGAGGCTGCGGGCGACCGGTTTGGCTATTCGGTTTCTGGAGCTGGTGATGTAAACAATGATGGATATTATGACCTGATCGTGGGAGCACGCTTCAATGATGGGGGAGGAACTGATGCTGGTCGAGCCTATATCTATTCATACTCGCCTTAAGTCTGCGGGGATACGAATTGCGATGGGATTAAAATCTGGCTGATCCTATATGCTTAGCAGATAATTATTTCGGAGGACCCTGCGAGATCAATCCCCAGGCATCGGATGTTAACTGTGAAGCTGGTGCTAATCTTGGGGATGCGATAATAATAGCTAATGTATACTTCGGAAAACCGGGATTCGAATTGAACTGCTGCCCTTGAGCCTTAAATACTAAAAGATAACTATTCAAAACCCCAGTCTTTTTTAGAGGCTGGGGTTTTATTTTATATTTATTTTACAACAGTTTACACAAGAATCAAGTAGCAAAACTAAGAGCTGCGAGCTTGATATGCTCAGTATATTTAATCAAAAAAGTTCTAAAATCGTCCACTAAGCCCAGTAGTTCGCTTGTAGAGAAAGATTGAAGTGGAGGTCGTAAGACCTCCATTTTTTTGGAAGGCTGAAGTCTTCCTCTATTCTAAATAAAGGAGATAGATAACTCTCTAGAAATGTCATCCCACCTTACCTCAAGGTGGGTCTGCTTTAGCCCAGGTTGAGGGCAACCTGGGCTACTCATTAAATATGATCAGGGGCAACCTGGGGATACTGATAAATAATTTCTTTATCTATCGTAAGAATTCCACTTGACTTTTATATGTTTTCTCACTATTTTGTTTAAAGCGGAGTTCAATTAAAGACAGGGAAATAGTCATTCGCTATTAGCAGATACGAGAGAAGATGCAGAAGAGTATATTCTTATTATTAATCTTCCTAAACTCTGAGAGGAGATATTATGGCAATCCTAAAAGTTTGTAGTTTGTTTCGCTCTGTTTGTATGAAGCGCATTTGGTTGCTGGTATTAGCCACTTTCGCCTTGTGGATTAGCTTGGCACCACCGGTGTGGACACAATGTGATCCAGAGGAGCTTTACACTTTCACCGGAGAGGCTTGGGGCGACATCTTCGGGCGTTTGGTTTCCGAAGCAAGCGCTGTAGACAATTACAGGTATGAATACCTGATCGTAGGAACACGCAGGAATAATGATGTAGGCATTGATGCTGATCAAGCCTATGTTTTTTCCTATCAGGAAATTGATTCTTGCGAAGAACTTTACATTTTTACCGGAGAGGCTGCGAGCTACTTCTTAGGAGTTTCGGTTTCCGGAGCAGGTGATGTTAATAAGGATGGGTATGCTGACCTGATCGTGGGAGCACATGAGAGTATCTTGGGAGCACATAAGAATGATGCGGGAGTTAGTAGTCCTGGTCGAGCCTATGTCTATTCCGGTCTAACCGGAGACACTCTCTACACTTTCACCGGAGAGGCTGCATATGACAGGTTAGGAGGTTCGGTTTCCGGAGCAGGTGATGTTAACAAGGATGGATATGCTGACCTGATTGTGGGAGCATCCAAAAATGATGCGGGAGGTGATAAAGCTGGTCGAGCTTATGTTTATTCTGGTCAGACCGGAGGCCTTCTCTATACTTTCACCGGAGAGGCTGCTGGGGACGAATTCGGACGTTCGGTTTCTGGAGCGGGTGATGTAAATGGTGATGGCTATGCTGACCTGATCGTAGGAACATCTTTAGCTGGTACGGGAGGTAAAGCTTATGTCTATTCTGGTCAGACCGGAGGTCTTCTCTGGACTTTCAATGGAGAGGCTACAGGCGACGGGTTTGGATGTTCGGTTTCCGGAGCAGGTGATGTAAACAAGGATGGATATGCTGACCTGATCGTGGGAGCATATGCAAATGATGCAGGAGGTTACAATGCTGGTCGAGCCTATGTCTATTCCGGTCTAACCGGAGACACTCTCTACACTTTCACCGGAGAGTCAGGCTACGACGAGTTCGGATATTCGGTTTCCGGGGCGGGTGATGTGGATGGTGATGGGTATGCCGACCTGATCGTGGGAGCAAGGTATAATGATGCGGGAGGTAGTGGTGCTGGTCGAGCCTATGTTTATTCTGGTCAGACTGGAGCTCTTCTCTATACTTTCACCGGAGAGGCTTCAACTGACCAGTTCGGAGAATCGGTTTCTGGAGCAGGTGATGTAGATGGCGATGGGTATGCTGACCTGATCGTAGGAGCAGTCTTAACTTATACAGGCCGAGCCTATGTCTACTCTGGTCAGACCGGAGCTCTTCTCTACACTTTCAACGGAGAGGCTGCAAATGACCAGTTCGGATGTTCGGTTTCTGGAGCAGGTGATGTTAATAAGGATGGTTATGCTGACCTGATCGTGGGAGCAAGGTATAATGATGCGGGAGGTGGTGGTGCTGGCCGAGCCTATGTCTATTCTTGCATAACTTACCTCTGTGGCGATGTCAACGGAGATGGGATTATCAATCTCGCTGATGCTCTCTGCCTGGCACAGTATTATTTTGGAAAACCCTGCGAAATCGATCTCTGGACATCGGACGTTAATTGTGATACCCTCAACAATCTTGCAGATGCAATGATTATAGCCAAGAAATACTTTGGAGCTCCAGGAGTTGAGTTGAACTGCTGCGAGTGATTTTACACTACTTTGTAAATAAATCGTAATCCCACCTTGCCTCAAGGTGGGATTGCTTTCGCCCAGGTTGGGGGCAACCTGGGGATACAGATTAAAGAATAGTTCCTCAGAGAAAAGCTCGTAATCTATTATAAGAAATTAACTTGACTTTTCGAAATTTTTCATTATAATAAACAAAAGCGCAGTTATGAGCGGCAGGTTTTAGTTATCAGTGGAATAAGAAAGGAGAAAAAACATGAAGAGGATTATTTTAATTTCAGCTATTTTACTCTTGTTCGGCGTTCCCCTCCTTGCTCAACCGGTCGATACAGCCTGGATCAGAACGTACAATGGACCGGGAAACGGAGATGATATAGCTTACGATTTAGCCATAGATGATTCTGGTTATATCTACGTGACCGGAGGAAGCTGGGAAGGTGCTGTCAATACTCATGACTATGCTACTATAAAATATAACCAAGCAGGAAATCAGATTTGGGTTAAATCATACGACGGACCAGGAAACTATGAAGATAATGCTAAGGCCATAGCTGTTGACGATTCTGGCAACGTCTTTGTGACCGGAATAAGCTACGGGAGTGGAACAAACTACGACTACGCTACCATAAAGTATTATCCCGATGGAGATACTGCCTGGGTTAGAAGGTACGACGGACCGGGGAACGATTATGATTACGCCTTCGATGCAGCTGTGGATGATTCTGGCAACATTTATGTAACCGGAGTGAGTGTTGGCAGTGGCTCATCAGCTGACTATGCGACCATAAAGTACAATCCCGATGGAGATACAGTCTGGGTGAGAAGATACAATGGCTCGGGGAATAGCAGTGACTGGGCTCATGGCATATGCGTTGATGGTTCCGGCAACGTCTACGTAACCGGAGAGAGCTATGAGAGCTCTCTGGATTATACCACAATTAAATACAATCCGGATGGAGATACAGTCTGGGTAAGAGGATATGGATCAGCCAGCTACGCAGATCGGGCTTATGCTATTGCTGTGGACCTTTCTGGAAACGTTTACGTGACCGGAACAAGTACAGGTTTCTATGAAGATATCGTTACCATAAGGTATTATCCTGGCGGGGATACTGCCTGGGTCAGAAGATACAACGGAGAGGGGAACAATGCGGATGAGGGTTATGCGATAACTGTAGATAGTTGCGGGAATGTCTACGTGACCGGGAGAAGCTACGGCAGCGGTTCGTTCTTTGATTATATTACTGTAAAGTATGATTCAACCGGAATTAAGCTCTGGGACGCAAGTTACAACGGGACTGGCAACTCTGTTGATGAAGCTCAAGACATAGCCGTAGACGATTCTCTCCATGTGTATGTAACGGGGAAAAGCTATGGAACAGACTATGATTATGCTACCGTAAAATATGATCCCGATGGGAATCAGCGCTGGGTTGAAAGATACAATTCGGGACATGAGCCAGGGGATGAAGCTTACGGGATAGCAGTGGACTCTTACGGCAACGTTTTTGTGAGCGGGGGAGGGTATGACTATGCGACCATCAAATATATTCAGGTTGGAGGAGAAAAGACCATAATTCTTAAGGATGGTTCTGCTTCGCAGGACCCCATTGGGGATAAAACTTTCAGCGTTTCCAAAGTGACCAATAACCCTCCGGTGATGTCGGAGACTTATCTCGGAGATCTGACCACGAATGGTGATGGAAGGATTACCATTCCGGAGGGATGGTTCGATCCGGGCGATTGGGTTAAGGTGGAGAGATTGGTACATACTGAACCAGCAGCCAAGCACATAAGCCTTTTGCCCAACATGTACTACATAAAAATAAACAACGCCTCGTTTGACACCACCACCGGAGCGATTTCCTATTACTCCTTTACTTCGGATTCGCTGCAGGAGATCATAGTCGACCACGCTACCGTGATGTTTGATCTTTTGGTCTCCGTGGAATGGGACGCCGATCAGCAGTACTTAGAGAATTTGAGGGATGGATTTAAGTTTATTTCCAATTATCTTTACGATGTAACTGACGGGCAATTATATGTAGATTCGGTCAAGATTTACGATGCCAAGGTCAACTGGGGGGCAGCTGACGTACGGATATATGCCAGCAATATGGAGTGGCCCCATGCGACGATTTATTTCAAAAACGACGGCACACCATTACGATTGGGGGGTGGGATTTTTGGGTCCGGAGATCAGCGGCTTTTCTTTCCCAGGATATTCTACTATAACAGTCATGACGGGAACAGGAACCTGACCTATGATCTTTATCCTTACGATTGGACCATAGCCCAAACAAGCTATGACCATGATAACAGCGGAACCTTGGAATATCCGGATGAATACAAAGCTTATCCTCCTTCCAGGACCTTAGCCCACGAATTCGGGCATTACGGCATCGGTTTTCGGGACGAGTATATAGACGAAAATGGCAACCGGGTACTGGATGATTTCGACTTCGGGATGATGGATGACCAGCTGGGGGTGGATGTCGAACAGAACTCGGAAATGTCCTCCTTGCTGCAGTATGATGACGATGCGCATAAGGTAACTGCTCAGTGGGTAACCAGGGGTGATAGGTCTTGCTGGGATTATTTTGAGTGGAATTACCAGGATACCTATGACGGGATATACGTCCCCATAAAAAAACCTTCGACTCAGATGTTTGGTGGACCTAATGACGATCTTTTGGCTTTGAATTATGATGTGAGCTCCTATTTAGCATCGGCGATAATCGATTCGAATAGAAGTGCTTATGAGTTAATAGTGATAAGCACCGATGAACTTGGTTCTCCTGTGGGAAACTCAAACGTGTTGATTTACAAGGACAATCATACCTGGTTTATCGATCAGGGAAACACTGCGGACAGCGGAGGGATCAGATGCCTGGGGGTCAACGATGAAGACATAATCAGAATCTACAGAGACACTCTCTACCTGGAGCTTGAGGTTAGTGTATTGTACCCAAGTCGATTTGGCGATCGTTTTAGAACCTCTGCAGATGGTGACACCATCGAGGCTGTTCTGAGGACGGTCAAGGGTCATTATCTGATGCTCAACCGCGGTTGGTTCGATGATGAGAATTCCTTTGGCTATGACCTGCGAACCAACGTATCCTTCAGCCAGGATCCCGACCTGGAATTCTACACTCCCTACGGGCAGATGTTCGAGTATGAGTTTTCTCCGGTGAGCAACGGCTACCAGGTCACCGTTACGGATTCCTTAAGTTCAAATGGGATATTTTCGGTTATTGCAGTGGATGATTCTGGGTATGTCTTTTTTGTGAACAACGGGTATACCGTGACACGTTTTTCGGACAGCCTGTTTATCCCGGATATCTATGCTCATCAAGGAGCCTTAAATCTTCATCTGGATGAACTCAATACCTCCTTTCAGAAAATTGCTATCCTCTCCTCTGATTTTCCTCCGCTTTTGAATGGTCTGGATAGCTTGGCAGAACAAGGTGGGGGAGTTCATTCGATCTCTGCTTACCCCGATATCAGCAGCTTGAGTGGGGAGGACAATTATGCGGTCATTCGATATGCCGACACCGATCTGAAAAACAATCCCGAAGCCAGCCTGAAGATTTTCAAATGGAGCCAATCATCCAGCCGGTGGGAATGCATAGGCGGAGCAGTGGATACGATCAGAAATGAAATTGTGGTTTCGGTTCAAAGCCTGGGGACTTATGCTGCATTCACCACTTCGGTGATGTGCGGAGACGTCAACGGCGATGGATCAATTAATCTATCCGATCCCATATGCTTAGCCAACTACTATTTCGGAAAACCGTGCGATATCAATCCTTTTGCATCGGATGTCAACTGCGATACCATGGCCAACCTGGGCGATGCGCTGATAATAGCGAATGTCTATTTCGGGAAACCTGGATTTGAATTGAACTGCTGCCCATGATTTTAGAATATCGAGTAGGGGAGGGGCTTGTCCCCTCCCGTCCTTCGGGAGCCCACAAGGGACTCCCCTACATTTTATTGTCATTGCAAGGAACGAAGTGACGAAGCCCGCTTAAGGCGGGTTTCGCTACGCTCGCAACGACATTACAAGAGGTGATTTTCTTCACCCAAGTTGGGGGCAACCTGGGGATACTGATTCAGATGTGACTTCCTTAACAGTAACATATCTGCAACTTTGACCAGCTCCTATCCGTAAAAATCCAGTGAGGTAAAACAGAGAAAGGAAGGATTATATGGAAAAACAGACTGGCTTTATGGGAATCTCAAGCTCGGCCTGGATTGTGATTAGCATACTGGCGCTTTTGGGTGGTGCGATGTTAATCTGTGCCTTGGTGCTCGTGGCATTTGGGGTGGACATAGGTGGAGTCATTAGTTAATGATATTTTTAAAAGATCACTGATTTTTTTGAAAAAAGCGTAATCCCATCTTTCCCCGCCGTGGAGTTTATTTACCCGGGTTGGGGGCAACCTGGGATATGGTTTTTTTATTATTTCTATCAAGGGTGAGGGCACCCTTGATTAACTTTCAGGGAGATCTCTCGAAGGGTAAAAGGTATACTACCTTTACCAGAGAGAGATTGCTTCTCCCGCCAAGAGCGGGATCGCAAGGACATTTATTTAGACCTTAATTTTTTTGTAGGGCTTTTTCCTTCCTCAACATATTCACAACTTTTCTCTTGCAATTTGCTCTCGCGGAGCCTAAATTGGGTAACTTGTTATGTCTGCCATAATCAAAATCTTTTGGAATAGATCCCAGACGAGGGTGCGAGCGGGATGGCGGCTTATCATTCAGCTTGCGGTGATGATGCTTTTCATTGTTATCTTTGCTATTTTTGATTCCTATTTCAACGATTTGCTTCCGGAAAGCGCAATAGCAGAGG